>Ga0247784_1000146_pt1 | contig 22542 bp, 3 predicted proteins | sample UWRJL169409R5_FD_179909 | JGI IMG/M metagenome (GOLD analysis project Ga0247784, IMG submission 179909) | Plant litter microbial communities from Arlington Agricultural Research Station in Wisconsin, United States - UWRJ-L169-409R-5 | ecosystem: Environmental > Terrestrial > Plant litter >...
CTCGGCTTCTACGTCGGCAAGCGGTGCATAGATGGCTGCCATTGCCCCTGCCGGCAGTGCTGCGCAGAGTTTGCCACGCGCAGCCACGAGCTTGAGCCCGTCCTCGAGCGACATCGCGCCCGCCGCGCAGGCCGCGGCGTACTCGCCAAGAGAGTGACCGATGACGGCGGCCGGTTTCACGCCCCACGAAGCCCACAGCGTGACGAGCGCGTGCTGCAGGGCGAATAGCGCCGGCTGCGTCCAGGCCGTGTCGTGGATCGCCTCGTCGTTGGGCCCCGCAAACATTACGTCGAGCAAGCTGCGCCCTTGCGGATCGGGTCCGAGGATCGCCGAACAGCGATCAATCTCGGCACGAAAGATTGGCGCGGTGGCGTAGAGGTCCCTGGCCATGCCCGGATGCTGGCCGCCTTGGCCGGAGAACATGAAGACGATGTCGGTCGGACGGGCGAGCGACGCCCGGCCGCGATGCAGATCCGGATGACTCTTGTCCTCCGCGAGCGCCTGAAGCGCCGAAGCCGCCTGCTTCGCGTTTGCGGCGACGACGGCGGCGCGCTCGACCATGTGGCTGCGGCCGACGCCAGCGGTATGAGCGATATCGGCAACGTTGCTGGCGTCCTCCCGAAGAGTGGTGTCCAGGTCACGGGCGATGCGCCTCAACACCTTCTTGCTCTGGGCCGAGACCGGAATCACATGTTGCGGCCGGTCGGCTGTCGGAGCCAATGTCGGCTCGGCCGGAGCTTCCTCGATGATGACGTGGGCGTTCGTGCCGCTGAAGCCGAACGAACTGACCCCCGCCCGACGGGGCGCGCCCCGTTTCGGCCAGGCGCGTCCTTCGGCCACCACCTCGATCGGGATCTCGTCCCAAGGAATGTAGGGGTTGGGTGTGGAGAAGTGGAGGCTCTTGGGCAATCGACCGGCCCGCAGGGCGAGGATCGTTTTCATCACCCCGGCGATTCCGGCTGCCGACTCCAGGTGGCCGATGTTGGACTTGGCCGATCCGACCAGCAGCGGCGCGCTCCGGCCCGGGCCATAGGCCGCGGCGAGCGCTCTTACTTCGATCGGGTCGCCAAGCGAGGTGCCAGTGCCGTGAGCCTCGACATAGTCGATGTCAGCGGGCTTCAGGCCGGCGTCGGCCAGAGCGGCGTCGATCACGGCCTGCTGCGCCGGACCACTGGGCACGGTCAGGCCACCGCTGCGTCCATCCTGATTAACGGCTGCACCGCGGATGACTGCGAGGATCTGGTCCTTGTCCGAGCGCGCATCGCTCAGGCGCTTCAGGATCAGGACGCCGCAACCTTCGCCGCGGGCAAAACCGTCGGCAGAGGCGTCGAAGGTCTTGCAGCGACCATCCGGTGCCAGCATCCGGCCCCGCGAAAGCGCGATCGCGGTTTCGGGTGCGCAGATCACGTTGACGCCCGCCGCCAGCGCGATCGTGGTCTCACGAGCGCGTAAGCTTCGGCAAGCCATCTGAAGCGCAACCAGCGAGGACGAACAGGCCGTATCCACCGTAATCGCGGGACCTGAGAAACCGAGGCTGTAGGCGATTCGTCCGGCAGCGACGCTCGGCGCATTGCCCGAAGCCAGGTAGTTGTCGAGCGTCTCCAGCCCGCGACCGGCCATTCGCAGGAAGTGATCGCTATTGCAGAGTCCGAGGAAGACTCCGACGTCGACTCCGGCCAGCCTCTCGGGCGCCAAGCCGGAACGTTCGAGCGCCTGCCAAGCCGTCTCGAGCATCAGCCGCTGCTGTGGATCCATGCTGAGCGCTTCGCGGGGCGACACACCGAACAAGGCGGCATCGAAGTTCGCCACGTCGTCGAGATAGCCGCCGCGGCGCGCGGCGATCTTTCCCGGCGCGTCCGGATCAGGATCGTAGAACGCGTCCATATCCCAGCGGTCGGCGGGCGCGTCGCGGGTTGCGTCCCTGCCTTCTTCGAGCAGCCGCCAATAGTCCTCCGGGCTGTCCGCACCCGGGAATCGACATGCCATGCCGATCACTGCGATCGGCTCGCTCTTCTGCGACCGCTCCAGCCGCTCGTTGAGTTGCAGCGCCAGCAGCATGAGCTGCTTTTGCGAGAGTTTGGTCAGCTTGTCGGCGAAGTCGGTCATGCGTCTGCCCCGAGCCGCGCGGCAAGCAGCCTGTCCAGGGACTCGTCGTCGAGGCCCTCGATGACGTCGAGCAAATCGTCGTTCTCCCCATAGGCAGAAGACTTCTGAATGTTCGCGCTTGGTTGGTCGCTCAAGACCAGGCCAAAGACCTCCGCGCCGATCATTTCCACGAGGCTACCGATCGCCGGATAGTCGAACAGCAAGGTCGCGGGGAAACGGTGGCCGAGGGCCCTGCCGAGTTGATTGCGCAGATCGACGGCCATCAGGGAGTCGAGACCAAGCTCGACGAGAGGTGTGCGCGGGTCGATCTGCCGATCCATCGAGAAGCCGACGACGCCGGCCGCGACGCGCGTTACCAGCGCGGTAATCAGGGCCGAACGGCGGCCGACGGGAGCCGCCTCGATCTCCGCACGGCCTTCCGCCGTTGGAGCGCTCGACCGAATCGAAGCTGTGCGCGAAGGTACGGAACTGGCGAACTCGCGGAGGAAAGGCGGAACGCCGGCGCTCGAACGCGTGTTCAGATAGGCCGGCCAGTCGACGCGGGCGACCATCGCCTGCGTATCCCCTTCCGCCAGCAATCGATCGAGGGCAGCCAGGCCCTGGGCAGGCGTGAAGGTGGCAAACCCCTGGGCAGAAACGTGGGTGATCGCCGCGGTGCCGGCGGCGGCGCCGACATCGCTCCACGCACCCCAATTAATGCTGAGTGCGGGCAGCCCGTGGCTCCGCCGCTGATGAGCAAGCATATCCATGTAGCTATTGGCTGCGGCGTGGTTCACCTGACCAGCGGCGCCAAGAACCGAAGCCACCGAGGAGTATAGAACGAAAATCTCGATCGGATCGATTCGCGTCAGCGCGTCGAGCGCCGCCGCACCGTCGTACTTGGCACGGAAGACCGTATCGAACCGGCGTTTGTCTTGGCTTGCGACGGCAGCATTGTCGAGCGTTCCGGCCGAATGAATCACGCCGCGAAGCGGGAAGCCCGAAGTGCGGGTGCGGATCAGCAACGCCTCAAGCTGTGCACGGTCCCCGATGTCGAGTTGCTCGACGCAAACCTCCGCGCCTGCGGCACGCAACTCGGCAATGGCGGATTCGGCTTCAGGCGCCGGCGCCCTGCGGCCGATAAGCACCAGGCGGCCCGCACCATTGGACGCCAGCCAGCGCGCCGACTCAAGACCAACGCCACTCAGGCCGCCGCTCACCAGATAGGTTCCGTCAGGCCGGATCGCTGGTTGCGACGGCGTCAACCGCAGCACTATCTTGCCAACGTGGCGAGCCTGGGCCATGTGGCCGAACGCCTCGCCACTTTCGTCCACGGAAAACACGCTACGCGGCAGCGGTGGCAATTCGCCCGCGGTCTCTACCAGGTCGCGCAGCATCCCGCCGATCAGCTGCGGCTCGCGCTCAGCCGTTTCACCCCAATCGACGATCTCATAAGTAATGCTACGTCCCAACGCGTCGATCCAGGCACGATCCTTCAGGCCGTTCTTGCCGATCTCTACGAACCTGCCGCCGCTAGCCGTCACGCGGAAGCTGGCGTCCATCATCTCGCCGGCGAGCGAGTTCAGCACCACCTGCACGCCCTCACCGCTGGTGTCGGCGATGATTCGATCGGCAAAGGACGGCGTGCGGCTGTCGTAGACGTGCACGACGCCAGCCGCCTGCAACAGGTCCCGCTTCCAGGGCGATCCGGCGGTAGCGAACACCTCAGCCCCCAAGCGTTGGGCGATTCGGACGGCAGCAAGCCCGACCCCGCCAGCACCGGCGTGGATCAGCACCCGCTCACCCCGCCGCAGCTTGGCGACGTGCTTCAGGCAGAAGGCCGCAGTCAGCCACGGAATGGAGAAAGACGCCGCCTCTTCGAAGCTCATCGTCGTGGGTTTGCGTTGAACGAGCGCGGCTGACGCAATGACGTGCGAGGCAAAGCTGCCGCCCGCCACCGCTAGGACCTCATCGCCGACGCGCAGGTGCTGCACCCCCTCGCCCACCGCCAAAATTCGCCCCGCGCATTCGCCACCCAGCGGCCCGGCGTTGCCTGGATAAAGGTTCAGGACAGCGAGGACATCCTTGAAGTTCAGCCCCCAGGCCACCGTCTCGATCTCGACCTCCCCGGCGCCGGGCGCGCGACGGACCAGTGGTGCGCGTACAAAAGAATCATAGGCGCCAGGCGACGCCGGTGTGAGACGCCACGCGGCTGGCTCCGCCCGGGTCGGGTTGCTCAAGCCAGCGCGACGCTCGAGACGGGCCACAAGTCGGTCGGTTCCACGATAGGCGACCTGACTCTCGCCGGAGCCTGCGGTTAGTTCAGCGGCAATCGCAGCGGCTTCGCCTGCCGGATGCGCAGGATCGAGGTCGACGACCTTGGTGCGCAGCTCTGGCAATTCCAACGGCAGCGAGCGAGCCACGCCCCAGAAGGTGGCTTGCTGTGCTGCGACCGCTCCTCTGGCGCGGCCGATGCTCTGCGCGCCGCGGGTCAGCACGACCAGCCGAGGCGGAGGCGACCGTTCGGCAAGGCCGCTCGCCAGCCCCGCCAGATCGGCGCAAGCGGCAGAGACCTCGTCACCGTCGACCGACCGGCTGAAGACGACGCCGGCAGGCATCAGCCCGTCGATGGTCTCCAGTTGCCGTTGCAGATCCGCACCTTCGATTGCCGTAGCCTCCCCGCCTTCCGACTTGATCCCCGCGACCAGCGCACCGGCAAAAACTCTGTCATCGGATAGCACCGCCCACATACCATCCGCAGGCTTCGCGCGGGCGAACATCAGTGCGTCGCGGGCTCCGGAGGGCCATAACGTCTCCGGTTGAACCACTGAAGCGTCAAAACCACATTCGGCCAGCAGCACGCGCCAGCGTTCCACCGTCAGGATGGGATAGTCGGGCCGGATATCGAGGTCGGTGAACGCCCACCACCCGGCGGTCAGGCCGACCGTAAGATCGAACCAGCGCTGCGGCTCGACGACCTCCATCAGGGCCAGCAGTCCATTCGGCTTCAGCAGCCGGCGAATGCGCGCAAGCGAAATCCGCAGATCGGCCGTGGCATGGACGACGTTGGCGGCGATGATCAGATCGTAGCGGCCAGCCTCCATGTCCTGGCTGTCAATATCGCGCTCCAGGTCGAAGGTCGCGAAATTCATGCGCGGATCGTGCCCGAACCGCTCCCGGGCCTTGGCGACGAAGGTCGCGCCGACATCCGTGTACAGGTAGCCGACGTTCTCGGCCGGCAGGCGGTCGATGACGCGCGCCGTCGTGCCCCCTGTGCCTGCGCCGATCTCCATGACCTCAAAGCGCCCGCCGCGCGCGCCTTCGGCGGCCGCCTCGGCCACGGCCTCAGCCAGCATCCCGTTGAAGATCGCAGCCGGCGCGCTATCGCGATAAAGCCGTTCAGCTTCGTCGGTCGCCCCAGCCGGAAAGAGCAGGTCCATCGGCTCGCGATCGCCCGCAAGCGCCGCGGACAGACCCGCGGCAACACGTGCCATCATCGACGACATGGCCGCCGCACCCGGCGGTGCCGTTCGCGCAAGGGCCTTGAGTTCTTCAACAGCGTCGGGAGCAGCCGGGCGAGCCTTGACCAGCCAGCCTGCGCCGTCGGCCTGCAGAACGCCGGTCTCGCCTAGAATCTGCATCAGGCGGCGAAACAGTCGGCTATGCCGCACGGCGACGCCGAGCGTTGCGGCGAGTTCGTCGGCAACGACTCGATCGCCAACCTTCGGCGTCCAGCCGAGTTCGTGAAGGGCGCGCAGGATGATCGGAGTCGCAAGCGTTTCCACGCGGGCGAGTGCGCGTTCATGGGCGTCAAACGCAACCGCTTCTGCCAGGCTCGACGCCTTGGCCAAAGCCAGTTCGGCAAGACGCGCGACATCTGGTCCAACGGTGCCAGCCAGATCGGCTTCGCGCCAGTTGACGGTATAGAAGCTTTGCTCCAGATCGCGCGTCCTGCGGGCGGCCAGCATCGCACGGCTGGCGCGGACAAAGCGCACGCCGTTCAGAGCGACGGCCGGCACGCCCGTCTCGTCGAAGATTACAATATCGGCGCGATAGCCGTCGCCCGCTGCCATCGCCTTGACATGGACGCTTGCCGCCGTCCGCAGCGGCCTCGCTACATGGTATTCCGCCAGCGCAACCGGCAGCAACACCTGGCCCGCAGCATCGGCCGGCAAGGCGACTCCGGCCACTTGCAGACAACCGTCCAGCAATACGGGATGGATCGCGCCGTGCGGAACGCCGCTGGCCAGATCCCCGGCGATCCTCACCTCTCCAAAGGCTTGGCCAACGCCTTTCCACAGCGCGTGGATCGAGTGAAACGAGGGCCCGAAATCGAAGCCGCGCGGAGCGTAGCTTGCGTAGTATGCGGCGACATCCACCGCTTCCGGGCATGAGGCGCGCGCGGTGGCAAGATCAGCAGCGGGTGGCACGGCCGGCGCGCCTGCAACGGCCGAAGCGTGACGGCGCCACTGTGCGGCAGGACCGGCGTCACCGTCGAGGCTGGCGACGAAGACCTGGCCGGCGCCGTCCTCATTGGCAGCGATGGTCTGAACGATCCGCGGCGTGGACCGATCGAGCTCCAGCGCATCGCTGAGCGCAATGTCCGATAAACCCGCGCTCCCGCCAGCGAGGCGCATCATCTCGATCAGCATCGCACCCGGCGCCACGACTCTGTCGAGGACGCGGTGCTCGTCGACCCAGGACGGCGCATCTTCGCTGTGAAGTTCCCAGGATGCTTTCGCCGCGGCCGACCTTTGCTGCATCCCGAGCAGTGCGTGACCCGCGTGCGATCCGGATCGCTTCGCCGGGCGCGCTTCCCCGCTTTGGAACCAGTGACGTTCGCGCTTGAAGGGCGTAAGCGGCAGATTGATCGGAGCCCCCAGCCGTTCTGGATCAAGTGCACTCCAGTCGAGATCAACGCCTGCGAGGTGCAACCGCGCCACGGCATCAAGTATCTGTTCCCAGCCTTCACCACCGCGGCGCTGGCTCGGGATCAGCTTTGGCCCGCCTCCCTCGTTGAAGACGGCGGCCGCGAAAGATGTCAGCGTCGGTTGTGGTCCGATTTCCAGACAGACGTCGATCCTGGCCTGCGCTAGCGTCGCCAGCCCTTCGGCGAAGCGAACCGGCGAGCGAAGGTGGTGACGCCAGTAAGCAGGCGCGCTGATCTCCCTGACGCTTGCCGCGCGGCCTGTCAGGTTGGAAATCAGTTGCATGGACGGTGCCCGAACGGTGACCTTCCCGGCTTCCTGTTCGAACGCGTCCAGAATCGGGTCCATCAACGCCGAGTGGAAAGCGTGCGACACCGGCAGGGCGCGCGTCTTGATTCCGGCCGCCTCGGCCTTGGCACACACTCGCTGCACAGCCGCAGCCGTGCCCGACACCACGACCTGGGCGGGTCCGTTCACGGCGGCCAGCGACAACTCGCCGTCCATCCCACTGAGCAACTCAATCGCGCGCTCTTCCGACGCAAAGACCGCTGCCATGGCGCCGCCAGCGGGCAGCGACTGCATGAGCCGAGCGCGCGCCGCGATGAGTGTGATGGCATCCTGCAAAGACATGGCGCCGCTGACGCAGGCAGCGACGTATTCGCCGACCGAGTGCCCGAGAGCGGCCACCGGCTGTACACCGAGATGCTGCCAGAATGCGGCCAGCGCGTATTCGAAGGCGAACAGCGCCGGTTGGGCATAGCCGGTCTGGTCCAGCGCGTCTGCATCACCTGGCTCGAAGACAATCGACTTGATCGAGCGGCCGAGCAGCGGCGCAAGCAGGGCTTCGCATTCATCGAAGGCAGCGCGGTAGGCCGGCGCCGCGGCGTAAAGCGCGGCGCCCATGCCGATGCATTGCGACCCCTGGCCTGTAAAAAGAAATGCGATCCGCGGCGGATCGCGCGCCTCAAGCCTGGCGCTGACGACTCCCGTTGCCTTGATACCCTTGGCCAACGACTCGAAGCCGGCCCTGGCTGCGGCCGGGCTATCGGCACGCACGACCGCCCGCTCACTCAGGTGCGCGCGGCCGGTCGACAGCGTGCGTGCGACGTCAGCCAGTGTGGTTTCCGGCGTAATCGCATGGCCGACTGCCGCGGCCAGCTCCGACAGGCGCCCGGCGTCAGGCGCCGAGAGCGGCAATGCCCAGGCGCGGGCCGGTACCTCGCGCACCGGCGCTGCCGGAGGCGCCTCGACAATGACGTGGGCATTGGTGCCGCTGAAGCCGAACGAACTTACGCCGGCGATTCGGCGGCCGTCGATTTCCGGGAAAGCCACAGCCTCGGGCGACACCGTAAGATTCAGGTCGTCCCACGCGATATGCGCGCTGGGCCTGGTCAGGTGCAAATGCGCGGGCACGACACCATGCTGCAGAGACAGGATCGTCTTGACCAGGCCAACGATCCCTGCAGCGCCTTCGAGGTGGCCGAGGTTGGTCTTCACCGAGCCGATCAACAATGGCTGGCTGCGGCCAGCGGCGAAAACGGCGCCGAGTGCACGGGCTTCGAGCGGATCGCCCAGTTCGGTGCCCGTGCCATGGGCCTCGATGTACCCCACCGCGTTCGGCGGGAGTTTCGCCTGGTCGAGGGCGGCGCGGATGACGGCCTCCTGGGCCGTACCGTTGGGTGCTGTCAGTCCGCTTGATGGGCCGTCCTGATTAACCGCCGCTCCGCGGATAACCGCGAGCACACGATCTCCGTCACCGACCGCGTCGCTAAGACGCTTGAGAGCCACGATCGCACACCCCTCGCCGCGCGCGAAACCATCGGCGGCAGCGTCGAAGGTTTTGCAGCGGCCATCAGGTGCCAGCATGCGGGCGCGTGACAAGGCGATGAAGATCGCCGGCGCGAGGATCAGATTGACCCCGCCGGCCAGGGCCAGACGACAATCACCTGCGCGCAGGGACTGACAGGCCGTGTGAACCGCTACAAGCGACGACGAGCAGGCTGTGTCGATGGTCAGCGCCGGTCCTTGCAGGCCGAGCAGATAGGCCACGCGCCCGGAAAGCACGCTGTGTGCCATGCCGGAGGCGAAGTGAGCATCGAGCAGATCTGGATCGCCGGCTTGAAGCTGGAGATAGGCATAGTCGGCGGCTGCTGCGCCTATGAAGACGCCTGTTGCACTGCCCTCCAGCCCCTTGGGAGACCGCCCCGCGTTCTCAAGCGCTTCCCAGCAGACTTCGAGCACCATCCGCTGTTGCGGATCCATGCCCGCCGCCTCGCGCGGAGTGATACCAAAAAACTCGGGGTCGAAGCCGTCGATCCGTTCGAGGAAGCCGCCGTTGCGCGTAACGATCCGTCCCGGCATCTCCGGGTCGGGATCGTAGAGCGCCTCATGATCCCAGCGGTCAGCCGGCACCGGGCCTGTGGCGTCGCGCCCGTCCTTCAACAAGCGCCAGAAACTGTCGCCGTCCACGACTCCGCCCGGAGCACGGCAACCCAGTCCGATCACCGCGATCGGCGCGGACTCCAACTCGGCAATGCGCGCCTCTGCATCCTGCAAGGCAAGAAAGGCTTTCTGAAGGGGAGTGAGCGACATCGTCATCGGCGTCCCTTCAGCCGTGCATCGAGAAGAGCCTCGATGTCGGCCTCGCCCAAGGCAGCGACTTCGGCGCGCAGAGGCGTCTTTGCAACGAACGCCTTCGGCATTGCCGCTTCAGCCGCAGGCGCCATGACGTTCAGCAGATAGGCGGAAATAGCATCAATCGTCGGATGGTCGAACATCACCGTGGCCGCCAGAGGCTTGGCCATGGTCAACCCTCGCGACAGCCGGTTCCGGAGTTGGACCGCCATCAGCGAGTCCATCCCCAGATCCGCAAAGCGGACGTGGCGCGCCGGTGGATCATTACGGTCCCGGCGCAGGACCGCCATCACCTCGCCGCGCACAAAGTCGCGCATGGCATGCGTTCGTTCCGCCGCGGGTACCGCCAGGATGTCGAGTGCGGGAATTGCCGCGCCGGTCGCGAAGGTCTTCACCGGCACGGCGCCGACCGCCAGATCCTTTGCCGCCGCGCGTGCACCGAGCTCGCCTTCGACCTGCGCCAGAATGAGATGTTGACCGAGCGTATCGCCGGGCGAGTTCTGTTCCGGCCAGGCCCCGGCTTTGGCAAAGCCCGCATCGATGAGCGCGCGCTGCCAGACCTCGGGACGCAGCAGTGGGCCGTCCGTCCGCAGGCCGTCGGCATGCTTGCGCCAGCCCTCGATCAGGCATGTGGTGAAATCGAACCAGGCGAATGGCGTTGTGGATTCGACCAGGGCCAGCATCCCGCCGGGCGCCAGCAAGGTGCGGATCCCGCGAAGCGTCGCGACGAGGTCAGTACTGGCATGGACGGCGTTGGCGGACACGATCAGATCGTACTGACCCGGCGCGTAACCCTGGTCCGCAGGCGGCAAATCGAGGTCGAACCGACCGTAGTGCATGTTCGGATGGGCGGCAAAACGCTCGCGTGCGCCATCCAGAAAAAGATCCGAGACATCGGTGAAATGATAGGTAGCAGACGCTGGCAAAGCAGCGGCGACTGCCTGGGTGGTAGATCCGGTACCGGCCCCGATCTCCAATACGCGCAACGGCCGGGATGCTGCGGCACCGAAAGCCGCCGCCGCTGCCGCGGCCACGCCGTTGACGTATCGCATGGTCTGCGAACGCTCGTAGAGATCCTGGGCGAGATCGAATTCACCGCCAGGAAACAGAGTCTCCAGCGGACTTTCACGCCCGGTCACGACATCGCCCATGATCCGACCGCAGTGACGGATGTAATTGAACAGTTCCCTGTTGTCGGAGAACAAGGCTTCGGCTTCGGTCCACATCGCTTCCAATTCAGGCGCCGCGATCGCCCGGCTTGAACTGTAGACTGTTCCGCCTGCACTCAAGTCACCCGAGCCAACGAGACGGTCGAGCCAGCGCCGCAGCAGATCGAGATATTCGGATGTGATGCCGATCCTTGCGGCAACCTCATTGAGGTCGTGGCTCTCGGCAGCCGAGAATAATCCGAACTTGCGCAGCAGCGCGATGGTCTGGCCGAGCGCGATACGCTCCAGCAGAGCCCAGCGCGCCGGGTACGCCGCGGCGTCGAGGCCAAGCGGACCATAGTTGCTCCGTTCCGCAGCCGCGGCGCTGGTTCGCTCCCAGATCGTGGTCGCAGGCACGGCAGGAACCGCGGCGTCGGTTGCCTCGATCCAGTGGCGCGTTCGCTGAAACGGATAGGTCGGCCCCGCCAGTTTTCGACGTGCATAGCCATCGTCGAAGCCGCGCCAGTCGATCCGCACCCCGTCGACAAACAGGCGCTGCACGCCTTCGAAGAGGTCGGTCCACGCCGAACCTTCGCGACGCATGGACGCCACCCATTTCGATCCTTCGCCTAGGCATTCGAGACCTGCTGCGCAAAGTACGGGATGAGGGCCGATCTCGACGTAATGTGTGATCCCCAGCGCAGCCAGCGAAGCGATACCATCGGCAAAGCGCACGGGATTGCGCATCTGGGTAAGCCAGTAATCCGCGGTGCCCATTTCGCCGGCAGCCGCCAGCTTGCCGCTCACATTGGAGGCCAGCGCAAGCCGGCTCGGACGAAACGTCGTCTGCGCCAGTGCAGTCGCGAGCGTCGGCAACGCCGGCTCCACCCAGCGGGAATGGGAGCCGAAGGGTACGGCAAGCACTTTGGATCGCCCACCTTCACCCTGCACGAACGCCGCAAGCGCCGCGACGGCTTCAGGCGAGCCGCTGACGACGAAGTCGTGCGGGGCATTGTGGCCGGCCAACTCGAGGTCGCCGATCTTCGCCAGGGCACGATCGATCACCTCGCGCGGCGCCGAAACCGCCGCCATGGCCCCCTGCCCGGTGCAGAGGGCCGCGCCGCGTCCGCGCGCGATCACGACGCGCATTGTGTCTTCCAGGGACATGATTCCAGCGGAATAGGCGGCGGCGTATTCGCCAAGGCTGTGGCCGAGCGCCACCACCGGTTCAACACCCCAGCGACGCCAGAGCGCCAGAAGACCGATCTGCAAAGCAAAGCCCGCCGGCTGAATCACAAGCGGATTGTCCAGTGTTGTCGGATCTTCCGAGAACATCGCGGCCAGCAAGTCGACGTCGAGGTGCGGCGCCGCGGCGGCCTGGCAGGCGTCCAGTGCTTCGCGGAATACCGCAGAAGTCTCGTAGAGTTCACGGCCCATACCGGCAAAATGCGCACCCTGGCCAGTGAAGAGAAAAGCGACCTTGGGCGTTGCTTCAGCTTCGTCCGTGTTAACGGCCACCGGCGCCGCTATCCTGCCTCGGGAAAGCATATCGAGAGAAACGACGAAATCCGCAATCTCCCGGCCCACGATTGCCACACGGCGATCGTGTTTCGCGCGGCCAACGTTCGCGGTGTGACAAAGGTCGGCTGCGGCATCGCCAGCTTCGAACCGGGTCTTCCACCGCCCGGCGAGCACGCGCAGCGCCTCATCGGTCTGGGCCGAAAGCGCGAGCACGTGTCCCGGACGCTCCATCGCCGGCTGTTGTCCTTCGGCAGGCTGCGCCGCCCCCAAAATCACGTGGGCATTGGTGCCGGAAAAGCCGAAAGCGCTGACGCCGGCGGCCAGTTGCCCCTGCGCATTGCGGGGGAACGGACGCACATCCGTTGCTACCGCGATGCCTGCCGACCAATCGATATGAGGATTGCCTATCTTGAAATTCAGGCTCGGTGGGATCGAGGCCTTCTGCAGCGCCATGATCGCCTTGGCGACACCAGCAAGCCCGGCCGCGCCCTCAGCATGACCGATGTTGGTCTTGATCGAGCCGACCGAAAGGATTTTGCCGGTCTGGCCGTAGACGGCCTGAAGCGCGCCAATCTCGATCGGATCGCCAAGCGGCGTGCCCGTTCCGTGAGCCTCGATATAGCCCACATCCCCCGGCTTCGCGCCAGCGTTGGCAAGCGCCGCACGGATCACCGCTTCCTGGGAAGGACCGTTGGGCGCCGTAATGCCATTGCTGCGGCCGTCCTGGTTGATCGCCGAGCCACGGATCACGGCCAGGATTCGGTCACCGACCGCACGGGCGTCTGCCTCCAGTTTTAGCATCAGCATGACGCCGCCCTCGGCGCGAACATAACCATCCGCCGCGGCATCGAAGGTCTTGCACCGACCGTCAGGCGCCATCATGCGGCCCTTGCTGAAGCTGATATTCATCTCGGGCGTCAGGATCAGGTTGACGCCACCGGCCAGCGCAGCGTCGCATTCGCCCAAACGCAGGGCCTGGCAGGCCATGTGCAACGCCACCAGCGATGAAGAGCAGGCCGTATCGATGGTCGCAGCCGGACCGGTCACACCCAGGGTGTAGGAAATTCGACCCGCCGCAACGCTGGCGGAAGCGCCGGTCGCAAAATAAGGATCGATAAGGATCTGATTCGGAAAGGTCGCGCGGCCGTAGTCGACGTTGCCGAGACCCACATATACGCCCGTGCGCGATCCCTTCAACGAGTCAGGCGCAATGGCCGCGTTCTCCAGGCTTTCCCAGGCCAGTTCGAGCAGCAGTCGTTGCTGCGGGTCCATGCTGGCGGCCTCGCGCGGCGAGATACCGAAGAAGGCAGCGTCGAACTTGTCGACGTCCTTCAGGAATCCGCCAAAGCGCGTCGACATCTTGCCGGGCGCATCGGGATCGGCGTCGAACAGCGCTTCGAGCGGCCAGCGATCGGCCGGAATATCGCTGATCGCATCGACACCGTCCCAAAGGAGGTTCTCGAGTCCTGCGGCATCCTCGACGCCGCCCGGCAACCGCAGGCCCATGCCGATCACGGCAATAGGTGCATGGAGTCGGCCCTCTGCCGCCTCCAGCCGGCCACGTAAGGTGCGCAGTTCCAGCAGCGCGCGTTTGACCGTCGATTGTGGATCGCTCATGACGGCGCTCCTTCGACGGACAGTTGATCCAGTTCGGCGGCGAGCAGGGCTTCTGCATCCTCTTCGCTGAGGCCTGCGAGATCGTCTTTGACTGCTGCGTTCGGTGCAACGGCAGACGTCGCTTTCGTCTCGAGCGACCAGACAGTGCTGAGCCGATCCGCCAAGGCGTCCAGAGTTGGGTAGTCGAAGGCCAGTGTTGCCGGCAGGGATGTGCCGCCAAAGCGCGCCAGGTCGTTGCGAAGCTCGACGGCCATCAAGGAGTCGAGACCGAGGTCCTTGAGCGGAAGCGCCGCCGGCAACGGGGCATCCTTTGGCAGATCGAGAACGATCCGAACTCGCGTGGCGACCGCTTCCACGATTGCATTGCGGCGCAGTGCGCTCGGCAAATCGCGAATCGCGACGAGCCCGTCATGATCGACGGGCGCAGTCGCTTCTGCGGCGCGCTTCTTGACCTGCATTGCCGCGAAGAAAGGAAGGTTGTTGCCTACGTTTTCGTCAGCAAGCGCGCGACGCCAATCAACCTTGGCCGCGAGGGCTTCGCCTACTTCTGCGGCGAGTGCCGTTTCGAGCGCCGCGAACGCCTCCTCCTCGCTCATCGGGATCAGGCCCCGCTGCTGCCAGGCTGTTTGGGCACGCTCGCTCGTGGCAGCGAACATGCCGGCGTCGCGCCAGGGTCCCCACGCAATGCTTGCGACCGCTGCGCCTTCGCGACGCCATGCGCAACCTATTGCCGCGAGTTCTGCGTTGGCGGCTGCATAGGCTCCCTGCCCCGGCGCGCCGAACATGTTTGCAGCAGCCGTGCAGAGCACGATGAAGTCGAGCGCCAAGCCCCTGGTGAGCGCGCGCAGCACCTCGGCGCCGTCCACCTTGCCGTGCCGCGCATCGGCGATCGTAGTGGCGTCCAGGTCGCGAACCAGTCCGTTATGCGCCGACCCCGCCGCGTGTACGATCCCGCGTAGCGGAGAGTCGGTCGTCGCTTCGGCGATGACAGCGGCCATGGCCTCGCGGTCGGCAATGTCAGCCTGCGCAACGCGCACATCGAGGCCACGGCTCTTCAGGGCATCGATGGCTTCCAAAGCCGCAGCACCCGGCGCATGGCGCCCGATCAGTATTACCCGGCGCGCCCCGCGCCTGGCCAACCAGCGCGCGGCTCCAAGGCCCACGCCGCCCAGACCACCGGAAATCAGATAGGCGCCGTCACCACGGACGGGCGCGAGATCGGTCGACGACGGTGGAACGGCAAGCACCAGCTTGCCGATGTGCCTGGCCTGCGCCATCCGGCGGAGCGCGCCCTGCGCGGCTGTGAGCGGCGTAACGTCGAGTGGTGCCCGGGCGATCTCGCCGGTCGCAAGCGCTGGAAGGATCTCGGCCATGCAGGTCTGGAAGAGCGCGGGATCAGCCTTCGCCATCGAGCCGGCGTCGAACACATGATAGGTGACATCGGGCCGGGCCGCGGCGACCTGTTGCGGCGTCCAGATCTCGCGCTTGCCCAACTCCAGAAAAACGCCTTCCTTCGACAGCGTGCGGAGGCTGGCGCCGACGAAAGCGCCGGTGAGCGAGTTCAGCACCAGACGGACGCCCTGCCCCTCGGTGGCATGCAGCACCTGGTCTGCGAACTCCAGGCTTCGCGAGTCGAACACATTGATGACACCAAGGCTGCGCAGATAGGCGCGCTTCTCAGTCGTTCCGGCCGTAGCAAACACCTCGGCGCCCACCCGCCGCGCCAGCGCCAGCGCCGCAAGGCCGACGCCGCCCGTCGCGGCATGGATGAGCACCCGGTCACCCGCCTTCATGCCGCCAAGCCGGCGCAGGCCGATGTCGGCGGTCAGGTAGGCCACCGGCGCCGACGCGGCGACCGCGAAGCGCAAGCCCGGCGGAGTTAGCCTGGCAAGATCGGACCGCACCGTCACGTGACTGGCGAGCGAGGATTCGGCGAGCGCTACAACGCGGTCGCCGGGCTGAAATCCGCTGATGCCAGGACCGAGACTCTCCACGATGCCCGCGCATTCGGCGCCGTAAGGCGGTGCCTCGCCGGGATAGGCGCCCAGCGCTACGAGCGTGTCGCGGAAATTCAGCCCGGCAGCGCGCACCTGAACCAGCATTTCGCCGCTACCCGGTGCCCGGACGGTCACCGGCTGGACAGTCACGCCGGTAAGCCCATCACCCGATTGAACCACCGCGATCGGCCTGCCCGGCGACTTGATCGCTGACCCCAGCCGTGGGGCAAGCACTTCGTCGCCGTTGACGCGCACGAGCGACGCCGCCTCGGTTTGCATCGCGCGAAGGATAGCCGCCGCGATGACTTCCGGTCCGACCAGCGGATCAACAACGATCGTCCTGATATCCAGTTCGGGATGCTCGAGGCAGGCGACATCGGCTAGTGCTGATATGCCGGAAGTAAGAGGCCCGTCCCGTCCGACCAGAACAAGGCTGCGAGGGCCGGCTTCAACAAGCTCATGAAGCAGCGTGAGCACCCGATCGTAAGCCTCGGCAACCGCCTCCCTGGCGAAATCCAACGGCCAAAGGCAGACAATCGTCGAAGCGGCAGAGGCGGCGAGAACTTCCCGGGTTGCGTGTGCGGATCGGGCGGCGTTGCAGCCGGCAGCGGTCAGACCTGCTTCGAGGGCCATACCTGCAGCCGAGGCGTCGTCCAGAACGAGCCACGAGATGGGCGCCGGCCTGCTCACCGTGAGCGCGGTCCACTCGACCTCGTGTACTTCGGCGGCCTCACCGGCACTCTGCAGCGTGGCCGCGGAGGCCTTTACGAAATTCACGCCCTGCAGCGCCGCCACCAGGGTCCCGGCTTGCGAATGGGCGAAGACGTTCGCCGAGATCGACGTCGCGCTGCGCGACGCGATTTGCACGGTCAGCTCCGCGGTATTGCATGGCGCGGAATCCAGCCAGACGCGATCGATGCTCAGGGGCAAGAACACGCCATCAGGCCGGCAGACCAGGCTTACAAGCTGAAGCCCTGCATCCAGCAGTGTTGGATGCAACATGGCCGGCACATCAATCTGGTCGGGGAGGATGGCGCGGGCGGTAGCGCCATCATCGCGGACCGTCGCATTGACCAGCCGCTGGAATGCGGGACCGAACTCGGCGCCATTCGCGGCCATATGATGGTAGAAGTCTGCGAGATCGACCGCGTCACCGCCGCGCACCACACCGGGCACGGGGTGCTTAGCGGTCACCGCACGCCCGCTGGCGATCAGGCGCCAATCGGCATCACGCGAGCTGCGCGCATAAAGCGATGTTGCGCCGCTGTCGGTCACCACGACTTGCCACTGTTCATCCTCATGCCCTGCTCGCAAGGACTCACGGATCACAAAGTCCTCGATACTCGAACGTCGCCCCAGCGTGGCTGAGTGGGCGGCACGCATCATGGCGTGGACCATTGCAGCTGCCGGAAACAGCGTCGTACCGAACAGGCGATGATCTCCCATCCACCCGGTCGAAACCGAAGGCTTCAGCGATACAATGGTCAGGCCGGCACCAGCAACCGCGTTTGGCGTGCCGATCCAGTCCCGAGAGCGCGGCTGCTCCGTGGTGTGTGGTGTGGTCTTTACCCACAGCCGCCGTCGATGCCAGGGATAGGCTGGCAAACTGACAATCGAACCTTCACCGGGTTGCACACTCTCCCAATTCGGATCGAGACCGATGCCGTAGAGGACGGCAAGCGCGGCGCGGATGGTCTCGGCCTCATCACGCCCTCTGCGGAGGGATGTTGCAATCGCCCGTGGCGGATCGAAATCAAGGGCTTCGCTGATCGCCGCCGCGAGCGCCGGGTGCGGCCCGATCTCAAGCATCGCATCGACACCCTTTCGGCGCAGGGCGGCGACAGCATCGGCAAAGAGAACCGGTTCCCGGACTGCGCGGGCGAAGTGGCTCGCGTCGACCGCCGCGTCCAAAGCTGCGCCAGTCAGCGTCGAGAACACCGGCGTCGCCGGTCGCTTGCTGTCGATGGCTCCCAGATCCTCGCCGAATCGCTGCGCGAGTTTGGCCATTTGAGTGGAATGGAAGGCATAGTCGACCTGCATCGGCCTGACCGTGACGCCGCGTTCGCTCAGCATCGCCAGCGCATCTCCAAGCGCTTTCGGTTCTCCCGATAGCACAGTCGAGCGCGGCGCGTTGACAGCGGCCAGGTCCAGTCGACCAGGATAGGCGGCCGCAACTTCCAGCGCCTCCGCTGGCGTCAGGCCGACGGCCGCCATGGCCCCCGAGCCGGTGGCAGCCTGCATCGCCTCGCCGCGGAGAACGACGATCCGCGCCGCCTCGTCCAGGCTGAGAGCGCCCGACACATGGAGAGCCGCGATCTCACCCACGCTGTGACCGATGACGGCCGCGGGTCTCACGCCCCAATGCGCCCAGAGAGCAGCCAGCGCGGTCTGCAGTGCGAACAGGGCCGGCTGCGCGATCTTCGTCTCCGCGATGCGCGACTGAGCCTCTGGCCGCTGCAACTCTTCCAGCACCGACCATCCGGCCGTCCTGGCGATAGCAGCGTCGCACGCCTCCAAGGCCACGCGGAACACGGGCTCGGTATCCAGCAAACCGCGGCCCATTGCCCACCATTGCGGCCCCTGCCCACTGAACACGAAACCGATCTTCGGCGCCTTGGCGATCGCCGCGACGTGGCTTAAGGCTTTCAAGCGTTCGCTCAGTTCAGCCTTGGTCCGACCAGCGACGGCAATGCGTACCGGATAATGGTTGCGCCGTCGCGAAGCCGTGAAGCACAAGTCCCCGATCGAGGCATCGTCGGTTGCGAGCCGTTCGATCCATCGGCCAATGAGGTCGCGCAAGCCTTCCGGCGTGCGCGCCGAAAGAGGCAGCGTCCAGATCGCGCCTTCCTTGGCAGGATCGGGAGCGGGCAGGACAGGCGCTTCCTCGATAATTACATGTGCGTTCGTGCCGCCGACACCGAAAGAACTCACCGAGCCGACCCTCGGGCCGTCAGCGGGCGGCAACGGCGTGAGCGCCGTCGGTATCTTGAAGCGCGAGCCCTCGAGTGTGATGTGCGGGCTGAGCTGACGAAAGTTTGGCTGCGCCGGTACCTGGCCGTGACGCAGCACCTGGACGACCTTGATCAGGCCCATCACTCCAGCACCAGCCTCAAGATGACCGATATTGGCTTTGACCGACCCGAGGTAGCAAGGCGTTGCAGTTGCTTCGCCCAGCACGTTGACGAGTGCTTCCACCTCGATGGGATCGCCGAGAGCCGTGCCCGTGCCATGGGTCTCGACGAAGCTGATCTTTGCCGGCGACAGGCTGGCGTTCTCCAGGGCTTCCCGGAGCATGGCCTCTTGAGCCTGACCGTTGGGGGCCGTCAACACGGTAGAGCGGCCATCCTGGTTGACCGCCGATCCGCGGATCAGTCCCAGCACGCGATCGCCATCCGCCACCGCGTCGCTCAGACGCTTCAAGGCGACCATGCCGCATCCCTCGCCCCTGCCGAAACCGTCGGCTGCCGCATCGAAGGTTTTGCATTCGCCGTCGGGCGCCATGAATCCAACCTTGGACATGGCGACGAACAGTTCGGGCGTGATCATAACCGATACGCCGCCTGCCAGCGCGAAGTCGGTCTCACCCAAACGCAGGCTCTGGCAGGCAAGGTGGATGGCAACCAGCGACGAGGAGCAGGCCGTGTCGAGGGCAAGGCTCGGGCCGCGCAGGTCCAGGAAGTGCGAGATGCGGTTGGCAGTCACCGCATGCAGCGTTCCGGTGAGCGAGCGGGTGTCGAGCGCGTCGACGTTACCGTAGACGAGTCGCGCATAGTCGCTGTGGTAACAGGCCACGAAGACGCCGCATCGCGAGCCGCGCAGGGCCGCGTGTGGCAAACCCGCGTCATCGATCGCCTCAATTGCAACTTCGAGCGCCAGCCGCTGCTGCGGATCCATCTGCTCGGCCTCCCGTGGCGGGATGCCGAAATACTCGGGATCGAACTGATCGATCTGGTCGAGAAAGCTGCCGCGCGTAGCCGCGATCTTGCCGGGCGCCGATGGATCTGTGTGGTACCATGGCCCCGCAGCAAAACGCTCCGCCGGGATTTCTTGCGTCGTCGTCTTCCCTGCCGTCAGCAGTTGCCACAAGGCGTCGGGTGTTCTGGCGCCGCCCGGCGCGCGGCAGGCCATTCCGACGATGGCAATAGGATCGAGGCGGAGGATCGGCGCCGCTTGCTGACGCACCTCGTCGGCCATCAGCGCCAGCCGGACTGCGGACATCTTTTCGAGATCGGAGTGCGCCCTCACGACAGCACATCCTTTCGGCGACGACGCAGGGCAACCAGCGCATCGGCGTCGGAGAGCGCGGCCACTTCCGCGACCTTGGCGGCGAGCACCGTGGCGTTCTTTGCAGACGACACCTCGTCCTTGATGGGACGGACCGGCGGCTTGTCGCCCGCGAGGTGGGCGGCCAGCGTTGCGACCGTCGGGAAATTCCACGCGAGCGTGGCCGGGAGCCGCCGACCGAGCGCGCGCTCAAGCCGGTTGCGCAATTCGAGCGCCAGCAGCGACGTCAAGCCCATCGCGCCAAGTTCCTTGGCCGGATCGATCTCGTCGATCGAGAACTGCAGCGTCCGCGCCACGGCCTCGCGGACGGTCGCGAACACGACCTCAACGCTTTGGGAACCAGCGGGGGCCAGACTGCCCGGCGCCGCGTCGACGGCCGGCCGCTTCAGCTCCTTGAGCAGCGGTTCGTTTCGACCTGCGCGCGCCTTGCCGTAGGCCTGCCAGTCGATCGGGGCGACGGCGATTACCGGGAGTGGCCGGGCGGCCACCCAGCTCAAGATGTTGGCCGCGTTTTCCGGTGTGAACGAGCCGACACCCGATTGCGCCTGCTCGTCGATGACCGCCTGGCCAGCCTCGTCGGCCAGCATGCCGGCTCGCCATTGGCCCCACGCAATTGCTACGGCGGGAAGCCCGCGCGCGTGTCGGTCAAGTGCCAAGCCTTCAAGTCCCGCATTGGCGGCAACATAGGCTGCGATTCCGGCTTGCGGCAGCACGGTCGTCATCGAGGAGAACAGAATAAAGCAGTCGATATCCGGCAGAAGGCGGTCGAGCACTTGCGCCCCACGCAGTTTGCCGGCGAGCGCGGCCTCGAACTGCGCCGGGCTCGTCTCGCTGACCAGCCGTCTATCAAGAACGCCGGCCAAATGAACGGCGCCGCGGATCGGCGGCCAGCCCTCGGCGGCGTAATCGGACAGGAACACAGCGACCGCTGCTTCGTCGGCCACATCCACCGCCGGACATTGAATAGAGGCGCCAAGACACTCCAGCGCGCGCACCGCGGCTACGCGTTTGCCAACAGGTGTCGCGGGATCGATGCCGGCCCAAGTTCGTCGCGCCGGGAGCCCGCTCCGGTTCATCAAGATAAGGCGGCGGGCGCCCTCCTCCACCATTGCGCGGGCGACCGCAAGCCCGACATCGCCAAGCCCGCCGGTCAGGAGATACGCGCCGTCCGCGCGCCACTCGAGTCGGCGCCCGCTGCCATCGGTGACAGGTGCAAGGCGCGGAACGTGAGCCCGGCCGTCTCGCACGGCAGCCGCATCTTCACCTTCAGGATTCAGCAGCCATCCAGCCGCGGCCGCAACATCGGCGGCGACGGACGCTGATGGCATGTCGAGAATACCACCCAGCAGTTCCGGTCGTTCGTCGAACAGCACCCGGGCCGCCCCCCAGAGCGCCGCATGATCGATATCGAGTTTTTCACGCGCTTGCAGCGACTGCGCACCAATGGTGACGAACCAGATATGTACGGCGTTCGACCCAACTGCCCGGGCCATCCTCAATGGCAAGGAAGCGGAAGCCTCTCCCGTCGGCGCGACGACGAGCACGTTCGTCACCCCGGCACCAAGTTTCGACAAGCGCGACTCGAGATCGGCAAACGGCGCGCTTTCGACCCTGGCGTTCCGGCATCGTAACGCCTCGGTCAAGGACTCGTCGGCGCCGATCAGCAGCCAATTGCCGGCCGCGGCGCCCGTCGCTTGCGGCCGCGGACGCTCGCGCCACACGGTCTGGAACATCCATTCCCGCTCTTCGGGCACCGGCGCTCGCCGGGCCAAGCGGGGGCCGTTCGCGCGTGCGACATCGGCGACGTCTGTCCAATGCCGACGCCGCATCCACGGATATAGCGGAAAGTCTATGACCTTGGCCGGTGACGTGGCGCTGCGTGAGAAATCGATCGAAGCCCCGGCACACCAGAGCGTCGCCAGTGCGCCGACCAGATGTGCGCGCTCGTCATCCTCACGGCGGCCGCAGCAAGCCACGACCGGGCGGCGGTCGGCAGAGATCTCGACCTGCTCGATGGATGGACCAAGCACCGGATGCGGTCCCATTTCCAGGTAGGTCTCGACCCTGCGCTGAACCAACGCCTCTAGCGCCTTGGCAAATTGTACAGGCTCGCGAAGGTTACGTGCCCAGTAGTTCGCATCAAGTTCCTCGCCGGACACGAAGTTTCCGTACAACGCCGACGCAAAGGGCGTCTCGGCCGCGCGCGGCGTGATCTCCGCAAGGTCTTCGCGTAACCGTTTGGAGGGCGCGTCCATCTGCGGGCTGTGCGAGGCGACGTCGACGTTGACCGGACGGCTGAATATCCCGCGCGCGTTGAAACGGGCGACG
>Ga0247784_1000148_pt1 | contig 22478 bp, 22 predicted proteins | sample UWRJL169409R5_FD_179909 | JGI IMG/M metagenome (GOLD analysis project Ga0247784, IMG submission 179909) | Plant litter microbial communities from Arlington Agricultural Research Station in Wisconsin, United States - UWRJ-L169-409R-5 | ecosystem: Environmental > Terrestrial > Plant litter >...
CGGCATTCCCGGCGACACTCGCATCACGACGCGTTTCAGCCCGAGCGACCCGCTCACCGGCTTGATGGGCGTGCTGCACGAGACCGGCCATGCGATGTACGACGTCGGCCTGCCTGAAGCCTGGCGCGGCCAGCCGGTCGGGCGCGACCGGGGCATGGCCATGCAAGAGAGCCAGTCGCTGTTGCTGGAGATGCTGATCTGTCGCAACCGGCCGTTCCTGCGCTATCTCAAACCCCTCATGGAAAAGGCGTTCGGCGTCACCGGGCCGGAGTGGGAAGTCGAGAATCTGTACCGCCTGCTCACGCGCGTGCGCCGGAGCATGATCCGCGTCGACGCCGACGAGGTGACCTATATAGTGCACATCCTGCTGCGTTATGAGATCGAGCAGGAAATCTTGCGCGGCGAGCTGAAAATTCGGGATTTGCCCGAAGCCTGGAACACGCGCATGGCCGATAGACTGGGCGTACGTCCGGCGAACGATGCCGAAGGCTGTTTGCAGGACGTGCACTGGGCGGTGGGCTCGTTCGGCTACTTCCCGTCGTACGCCATCGGCGCGGTGATCGCCGGTCAGTTATATGAGAGCTTGCGTGCCGAGCGCCCCGAGCTCGACGAGGAAATCGCCGCCGGCAAGTTCGGCGGTCTGTTCGACTGGCTGCGTCAGAACGTGCACTCGCTGGCCGCCAGCGTCAGCACGCCGGATGTGATCAGCAATGCCACCGGCAAGCCGCTGTCCGCGGCGTCGTGGTTGCGGTATATCGAAGGGAAATATCTGGAAGCCTGACCATGTCTGCAGTGCCCGAGTACTCGAACAACTTCAAACGGCTGCAGGCGCGGCTGCGTGGTCTCGTCGGCAAGGCCATCGAAGATTTCCGCATGATCGAAGCCGGCGACAAGGTGATGGTGTGCCTGTCGGGCGGCAAGGATTCGTACACGTTGCTGGACATTCTCATGTCCTTGCAACGAAGCGCCCCGGTGGACTTCGAGCTGATCGCTGTGAACCTGGATCAAAAGCAGCCGGGATTTCCCGAGCACGTGTTGCCCGAATATTTACGGGCGCTAGAGATACCCTTTCACATCATCGAGCAGGACACTTACAGCGTCGTGAAGCGCGTGATTCCCGAAGGCAAGACCATGTGCGGTCTGTGCTCTCGCTTGCGTCGCGGCGCTTTGTATCGATACGCCGCGGAGAACGGCGTCACCAAAATCGCTCTCGGCCATCATCGTGACGACATCGTCGAAACGTTATTCCTGAATATGTTCTTCGGCGGCAAGTTGAAATCGATGCCGCCGAAGCTGCATTCCGAAGACGGACGGCACATCGTGATTCGTCCGCTGGCGTATGTGGCCGAGTCGGATATCGAACGTTATGCGCGCGCTCGCGAGTTCCCGTTGATCCCGTGTTCGCTGTGCGGCTCGCAGGAAAACATGCAGCGCGTGGAGATCAAGAAGATGCTGCGCGAATGGGAGCTCAAGTATCCCGGTCGCACCGAATCGATCTTCTCCAGCCTGCGTAGCGTGGTGCCGTCACATCTCGCCGATCCGTCCGCGTACGATTTCAACACTCGCCCCGCGCGCAACGACGACGCTGTGAACAATCCAGGAGAGCTGTTCGAGTGAGCGACCAATACATCGTGTTCTCGCACGGTCAGGACGGCGAACCCTGGGGCTCGAAAATCGTCGCCATGGCCGAGGTCGCGAAACGGCACGGGCTGACGGTGGAGTCGGTCGACTATCGCAACATGGCCGATCCGGCGGCGCGCGTGGAGAAACTACTCGGGGTGTGCAAGAAGCTGCCGGGCCAGCTGATCCTGGTGGGATCGAGCCTGGGTGCGCACGTGTGCACGACGGTCTCGACGCAGGTGATGACTCGCGGTCTGTTCCTGCTCGCGCCTGCGTTCTTCATGCCTGGATATGAACGCTACACGCCGACGCCACCGGCGTGCCCCGTCGACATCGTGCACGGCTGGAACGACGACATCGTGCCGGTGGATAACAGCATTCGCTACGCGCGCCAATATAAATGCGCGCTCCACATTCTCGATTCGGATCACCGGCTGACCGCCGACATCGACGACATTCGCGCACTGCTCGACCGTTTTCTGCAAAGACTGCTAGCCAGCGCCTGAGGCGAATGCGGTCCTGCTAGTATCCGCACCCGCATCGACAGGAGGTTCCCGTCATGAACAAAAGCAGAACACTGAGCGCGGCGTCTCTAATGCTCGTGCTGGCGGCGTGCGGCTCGGAGCAAAAACCGGCTGATCCGGCCCCGGCGGCGGAGACTCCGTACGCCAAGGAGCTGGATAAGGCGCGCGGCGTCGAGCAGACCCTGCAGCAGGAAAAGGACAACCTGGACCGAACGCTGCAAGAAAAAGAGAACCCGACCGCCGAGTAGCGGCTCTCGAATTCAACAACAATGGCCGATCTCTCCGGATTCGACAGACTCTGGCTGGGGCTGCTGCGTGCCCCGGTTTCCGTGTGGGCGCGCCCGCACGTGTTGCCCGAGGACGTGCGGGCCCGTTACGCGCAGCGTGAACGGCCGATCTGTTATGTGCTGAACGAGTACGGCGCCGCTGACATCGTGGTGCTGGAAAAGGTTTGTGCTGCTCACGGTTTGCCTGCACCGTCGCAAGCGTTGAAGAAGCCGTTGCCGCCGCGATCCGTTTTGTTTCTAGAGCGTCGCGCCGGGTTGATGGGCGATCGCACCGACTATCGCATCTCGGACGAGATGCGCATGCTCGTCGATGCCGCCATCGAAGATCCCACGCTCGATGTCGATCTCGTGCCCGTCACTGTGATGTGGGGACGCGCGCCCGATCGCAAACATTCGTGGCTGCGCATTCTGTTGTCGGAAAACTGGGAGCGCGTCGGCCGCTTCCGTCGCATGCTGTCCATCGTGGTGAACGGCCGCAATCTGTTCGTGCAATTCGGCGAGCCGTTGTCTCTGCGGGCCGCTGTGAACGAAGGGCCGGACAAATCGCGTGCGGTTCGTCGCGTTACACGTTCGTTGCGAACGATCCTGGGTAAGCAGCGAGCGGCGACGATTGGCCCTGATCTATCGCATCGTCGAACCATGACAGCGCAGTTGCTGCGCGCGGCGCCCGTGCGTCGTGCGATGGCTGACGAGATGCGTTCCAAGAAGATCTCTCGCCGCGAAGCGCTGAAACTGGCGCAGGATTACATCAACGAGATCGCCGCCAACTATTCGCACATCTTCGTCGCCTTCATGGCGAAAGGGCTGAGCTGGTTCTGGACGCGCTTGTACGATGGCGTCGAGCTGCATCACGTCGAACAGCTGCAAAAAATCATAGACGGCAACGAAGTCATCTACGTGCCGTGTCATCGCAGCCACATCGACTATCTGCTGTTGTCGTATGTGATCTATTACAAGGGCTATGCGATCCCGCACATCGCTGCGGGCGTGAACTTGAATATGGCCGGCGTCGGGCGGTTCCTGCGCAAGGGCGGTGCGTTCTTCATGCGTCGCAGTTTCAAGGGCAACGCGCTGTACACCATGGTGTTCATGAAGTATCTCGGCTTGATGATGGCGCGTGGCCATTCCATCGAGTACTTCATCGAAGGTGGCCGCAGTCGGACTGGGCGCTTGTTACAGCCGAAGACGGGTATGTTGTCGATGACTTTGCGCAGTTACCTGCGCGATCCGCGCCGGCCGATCGTGTTCCTGCCGGTGTACTTCGGTTACGAGCGCGTGGTCGAAGGCAAAACCTACGTCAACGAAATGCTCGGCAAGCCCAAGGAAAAAGAGTCGATCTTCACCATGTTCCGTGCGATCCCGGCGCTGCGCGAGCGTTTCGGCAAGGTGCATGTGAGCTTTGGCGACGCGATTTATCTGGACGACGTGCTGAAGCGTCACGATCCGGAAAATCGCCGCGCGGTGGATAAAGTCGAGCGTCCAGTGTGGCTATCGACGGCAGTCGACGAGCTCGCGACGCGGATCATGACAAACATCAACGGCGCTGCGTGTGTCGCGCCGATGAATCTCATCGCGCTGGCGCTGCTCGCGACGCCGAAGCAGTCGATGCTCGAAACCGATCTGGTGCGGCAGTTTGAACTGTACGCGTCGTTGCTGCGACAGGCGCCGTAATCGCCGCTCGTGTGGATCACCGAGACCGACGGCGCTTCGATCGTGCGTCACGGCGAGCGCATGGGCGTGATTCATCGTTTGAAGCATCCGCTGGGCGATGTCATGCAGATGACGGAAGAAAACTCCGTGCTCATGACGTACTTCCGTAACAACGTGCTGCACTTGATGGCGCTGCCGTCGCTGATCGCCTGCTGCTTCCTCAACAATCGCACCATGCACACGCAGGATATTCAGCGCCTCATGTGGCGCATCTATCCTTACGTGCGGGACGAGCTGTTCTTGCGCTGGACCGAAGAAGAAGTTGGCGCGGCGGTGTTGGAAACGCTCGACGACCTGGCCAATCACGGATTGCTGGAATCTGTCGAGGCGGGCGCGCAGTGGCGTCGGCCTCCGACCGGGTCCGCAGAAGCCGTGCAGTTGTCGTTGCTTGCGCACGTCACTGTGCAGATTATCGAGCGTTACTATCTGGTGATCGCGGTGCTGCTCAAACACGGCAGCGGCCGCATCAGCCAGGATGCGCTCGAATCGCAATGTCAGCTGATGGCGCAACGGATGTCGTTGCTCTACGAGCTGAACTCCCCCGAATTCTTCGACAAGACCCTGTTCAAGAATTTCATCGACCTGCTCCGCGGCCGCAACGTACTGGGCGTGAACGCCGAAGGCCGCCTGACCTACACCGACATGCTCCCCGCCGTCGCGGACGATGCGCAGTTGGTGTTGCACGAGCAGATTCGCAATAGCGTGCTGCAGGTGACGCACAGGTAGAGATCATGACCATTCGTAGATTGCTGCTCGCTTTGCTTTCATTGGCGAGCTTGAGTGCGCGCGCCGACATCATCTTGTCGACGCCCGCAGCGCAGGTTGTTTCCGGTGGGTCGTTGCAACTCGATCTCACGATTACGAATAGCGAGTCGCAGCCGCTGACGGTTGAATTGCCGTCGCCCATGCATGTGAGGTTCGAGACGCCTGCGGCGATTTCCATTATCGAGATGACTCCCGAGCGCAGCGGCTCGATCACGGTGGCTCCTGGCGGGTTCACGCGGATGAAGTTGCAGGGCGCGTTGCCGTCCGGGGCTGAAGGTGTGGCGACGCTCGTGCCGACGGGATTGGCGTCGAATTCGGTGGCGCTGCAGATTCTGACGCCTGGACTCGGCGACGACAGGATCCAATCCGGGGAGGTCGCCAAGACCGAAACCGCGCCGGAAAAGAAAGACTCGTACACGACTGCGCTGGTCGATAAACCGCCGCCGTTGGCGGTGTCCGTGTATGAGCCGGTTTATTTCATCGTGGGTGGCGATGGCGGGTTGAATGCGAAATTTCAAATCAGCCTGCGCTATCAGTTGTTCGACGGCCGCGGGGCGCTGGCTCGCCGGTTGCCGTGGATCGACGACTTGTATCTTTCGTATTCGCAGACGTCGCTGTGGGACTTGGGCGATCTGTCCAAGCCGTTCCGCGACTCCAGCTATCGGCCGCGACTGTTCTTCGCCGACTACGATCTCGCTCGCTTCTTCGATGGGCGCTTGCGAGTGGGCGTGGAGAGCGGGTTCGGTCACGAATCCAATGGCAAAGAAAACGAAGACTCGCGCAGCTTCAATATGCTCTACGTGCGCCCGGCAGTGACGCTCGGCGATCCCTCCGGTCTTCGTTTCTTCGCCGCGCCGTTGATTCATAACTACATCGCCGACGACGAGAATCCCGACCTCAAGGACTATCGCGGCTACGTCGACTGGGTGTTCGGCTTCGGCGCCAAAGGCGGCCTCGACTTCTGGACCACCATCCGCAAAGGCGAACGCAGCGACTACGGCAGCGTCGAAGCCAATGTTTCCTATCCTCTCTCCAAGCTCAGCGGCGGCGACCTCACCGGCTGGCTCACCCTGCAATACTTCGCCGGCTACGGCGAGAGCCTGCTCGACTACAACCGCAAGCTGGATTCGCAGTGGCGGTTGGGAATTGCGGTAGCGTTGTAACTGCGCGAGCTTATCTCCCGCGACTTCGGAGTCACGCCCGAGGAAGTTGTACCCGAGGCCCGCTTCGTGCAAGACCTGGCCATGGATTGAGCTGATTGGAGGAACAATGAAATGAAGCCGTTCGCTTTGTTACTTGCATTGATCGTTGTCGCCTCGGCTTGGGCTGCTTCACCAGACGCCGTTGCAACGAAAGAGATTTCGTACCTCATCGAGCACCTTGCGTCGTCCGGGTGTCAATTCAATCGCAATGGTACTTGGCACGAAGCGCCTCGCGCGGTGAGTCACATCAAGCGCAAGTACGAATATCTGCTCGACAAAGGCTTGGTCGCCGACACGGATGCATTCATTCGTCTCGCCGCGACCGAGAGCAGTTCCAGTGGCAAGCCCTATCTCGTCAAATGTCACAACCAGCCTGAAACACCCAGCGCGGATTGGTTCCGCGCGGCACTGGCGCAATTCAGAGCTAGTGCTACCGGTCGCAATTGACGCCGAACGGCGCTACCGCCTACTTGCAATTCCTGCGCATTGCCTCTAGATTCGCCACTGACGCTATGGCCGAATCGCGCGTCAACCCGCCCGAAAGGGTCCACACCATGAGTGGGATAACCAAGAGGATCGGCGTACGAACCCCGCTTCATGCGGGGTTTGCTTTTTTCAGCCCTAGCGTTTTGCTGACCAGCGCTCGAAACATCACGCTTTCGCGCCTTCGCCCTTGAGGCAATCTCGACACGCCTCCAGCGTAAGCGCTCTCCACGAACAGGCGCAGCGCGTGCCGCTCGACCTTCTTCGTATTGAAGAACACCCATACTCGGTATTCGCCGGTAGCAGATCCAGCGTGTCCACGACGAAATAATTTCGAAAGTCGGTTGCGTAGCAGCGGCGCGAATCGATGCTGCCCAGGATCTTCGGAAGTTGCAGCGAGAGCCTATACCGTTCCAAGCAAAAGGCGCGAGGATCATGCGGCTTGCTGTACGGTGCATGTGATCTCTCTCCATCCGCGCATTTCTTCGTGAACGGGTGAGACGAGTAGCCGACACGGATCTCGACATCCAGCGCGGGATAGTCGGCGCGAGCCGCGAAGCTCAAGGTGAGGCGATGTGGGTGTAGATGGGCGAGGCTATAAATCCGACCGTCCTCACCATAGTGAGGTTGCCACCTGGCAAATCCATTTGCCCACGTTGCCGACACCGCATGCTATCCGTTGTCTCCAGTGTGGATGAGCTTGCCAGTCGCACGATCGCAGATTGATCGGTCTTGTTACGAGAAACAGCAATTAATCGATGCAAATCGCTCGCATTGTTTGGTTGGAATGGAGCGCGCGCGAAGAGCTTGCGCGGGCGGTTGTCGCGCGGAAGCGCGCGGCTTGTCGCTCACCAATCGTTCGTAACTTTGCGCCCTTTCTTGACGTCGCTTCTCTGCTGCTTCCCCTGCAGCCGACGTTCCTTCGATGCGCGAGTCGGTTTGGTCGCTTTGCGAATGCGAGGTTCGATTCTCGCTTGAGCCACCATTTCTTCGAGTCGCTCGAAGGCGTCGCGTTTGTTGTGTTCCTGAGTGCGGAAGCGCTGAGCGCTGATGACGATGACGTCGTCGGCGGTGAGGCGGCGGCCGGCGAGGGTGCGGAGGCGGTCGCGTACGCGTTCGGGGAGCAACGGCCAGAGCTTGAGGTCACAGCGCAGCTGTACAGCGCTGGCGACTTTGTTGACGTTTTGACCGCCCGGACCGCCGGCGCGAATGAAACGCAGCTCGATGGCCTCGTCGGGAATGCCGGAGGGCAGGCGGACGCTATCGCTCATGACCAACCCTAAACATCGCGCGCGATCGGGCCGCGGTCGCGCATTTCCAAAATCACTTCGCGCTGAGCGACTGGAATGACAATGTCGTGTTCCCGGAACAAGCGCCAGATGGCGCGGTTCACGTCGGAGCGCACGTTGTTCACGCCTTCCTGCGGATCGGCGATCCAGAAGCGCAGCTCAAGGTCGAAGCCGTAATCGTTGAAGCCCATCATGCGCGACACCGGCTTGGGATCGCGCAGGATGCGCGGTTGATCCTCTACCGCCATCAACAGCACGGCGAGCGCCTTCTCCGGATCGCATCGATAACTCACGCGCACCGGCAGCTTCAAACGAACGCGAGGATCCGTGTAGCTCCAGTTGATCACCGGGTTGGTGATCAGATTCTGATTCGGCACCAACGTCTCGACGCCGTCGCGGTCGCGCACGACGACGTAACGTCCGCGCAGCTCCTGCACCCAGCCGAAACCTTCGGTGCTGGTGCCGGTGGTTCCAGTGAAACTGATCACGTCGCCGGGCTTGATCGAACGATCCATCAACAGCACGAAGCCGCTGACGAAGTTCGCGGTGATGGCTTGCAAGCCGAAGCCGAGGCCGATACCGATGGCGCCGGTAAAGATATTCAACGTGGTGAGGTCCAGGCCCGCGGCATTCAAGCCGAGCAGGATGGACAGGCCGATCAGGAACGCCTGCGAGAACTTGGAGATGCCGATGCGCATACTTAGCGCGAGGCCCTGCATCGACATCAAGCGGCGTTCCAGCCAGCGCGCGATCCACACCGCGACCAGAATGAAGGCGCCGACGGTGAACAGGATCTTGATCACCGACCAAAGCGTGATGCGCTCTTTGCCGGCGTTGATGCCGACGCTGTCGAACGCTTGCACCAGCGGGTCGAACCAACCGAGCACGTGCAGGGCCAGCACGCCCCAGATGCTCCAGGTGATCATGTTGCCCCAGCCCTTGGTGCGATTGCCGAGCGACACGCGCACGACATACACAGCGAGGCGGATCAGCAGCAGCAGGCCGGCGAGCGTGATCGCCAGATCCACCAACTTGCTGTCGACTTTGAGGGCGTGCAGGGCGCCGCCGAACGCCGCGATCAACACGACGGCCGCGAGATGCGGAGCCGTGATCAGCAGTGCTTCGGTGACGCGCGCTTGAAAGCCGGTCTGGACCAGCGCCAGCTTGCCTTTCTCGGTCCCACGCACCTGCCGGCCGAACCACCAGGCGACCAGGATCGACAGCGCGATGGCCGCTAGCTGGAAGAGCGACGCAGGGGTGAGCAGGGCCTCCAGCGCCAGGCCCACGTGACGCAGTAGTTCCTGCATGATGAGGTTATGCGTTGAGGTCGGGGATCAATTCGCTTTCAAGGCGGGCGATTTGATCCTTCAGCATCAGTTTTCGTTTCTTGAGCCGCCGCAGTTGCACTTCGTTGACATACAGGTCCATTTGCAGCCGGTGGATGACATCGTCCAGGTCGCGATGCTCGATGCGCAGCTCTCGCAGGCGCTCGAGGCGTCGGAATGTTGCGGTCTCGACGTTGTTTTCCGTTTCGCTCATCGGCGCGTACTTTAGCGCATCGGACTCCTGATGGCCTTAGGGATGACTATCCTGGCCATCGGCCTCCGAATTGCCGGCACGCCGTGGTGAAGGCTGTTGCTCCGTCCCTCGGCGGCGCTCACGCCATTCCGCGAGGTCGAACACGACTGCACTGGTATTCGGCGGATTGCTCGAAACGGGTTCTTCCGCGGGCGGGGGCGGCGACAGCGTCGCGGACATCGAAATGGTCACGGGCGGCTGCTGAGTCCGCTGCGCGCGCTGTTCCTCGCCAGGCGCGTAACCCACTGACTCCACGCGTCGGCCCACCAGGATGACAAATCCTTGACGGCGCTCGATGCTGTTGGCGGTGTAATCGAATACGTACGTACGACGCAGGGTGAGCTGCCCGCGCTCGCGAACAAACGTCAGTCGCGCGAACGCGACAGTGCCGTCGAGGAACTGCAGGCTCAAGCGCCGGCACGCCTCCATGGCGGCAGCATTGGCGCGCTCACGGACCGCCAGGCTGTCCTGTAAGAACCAGATGACCGCGGCGGCCGCTAGCAGCATCACCAGAGCGCCCCAACCGAGTTCCATTGACCGTGATCCCCCTATGAGTCTGGCCCTATCATACGGCCGCCACTGCCCGACGAACCCCGAGAATACGCGTGAGTACCGCCCCGACCTTCACCCCGATGGGGGTTGCCGCCCTGCCACCCTGGGAAGCCATCGACACCGTCCTGCTCGACATGGACGGCACGCTGCTCGACCTGCGATTTGACAATTATTTCTGGCTGGAGTTTTTGCCCGAACGCTATGCGCAGCGGCATGGGTTAACGCCCGGGAAGGCGCGCGAGGTTCTCTGGTCGATGCTGGCGGAGAAGCAGGGGACGCTCGATTGGTACTGCATTGATTATTGGACGCGCGAGATGTCGCTCGACATCGCCGGCCTGAAACACGAGATCCGCGAGCACGTGCGTTTCCTCCCCGGGGCGGAAGCGTTCCTGCGGGCGTTGCGCGAGAAGAATGTGCGAGTCGCGCTGGTGACCAATGCTCATCGCGACAGCTTGAAGGTGAAGGCGACACAAACGGGGATCCTCGACTACTTTGACGTCGTGTTCAGCTCGCACAGCTTCGGTGTGCCCAAGGAACATCCGGAATTCTGGCGACAGCTCCAGGCGCAGCTGCACTTCGATCCGTCGCGGACTCTATTCGTTGACGACAGCGTCGCGGTTCTTGGCGCTGCCCAACGTCATGGGATTGCGCATGTGTTTGCGATTTCCAAGCCGGATACAACTCTCGCAACACGCGACGTAAAAGGCTTCTTATCTGTCGAGCAGGTGAGTCATTTGCTCGGGCGTTTGAAAGAGTAAGAGTCTGAGGGGAGGCGTCAGTGGCTGGCGGAGGCGTGGTGGGTCATATCTCCCTCCGGCACCGCGCACGGCCCTTGTCCACGCAGACGCGTGGACCGTATTCCGTCCATCCCTGGAGCTGCTGCTGGAGCCGACATCCTGTCGGACTCAAGCTGCCGGAGGGAGATACGACCCACCATCCTCCGCCTCGACGTTTGGCGCGTGGCTTGACGCCCTTCCGGAGTCCTTTTTCCCGCGTGCAAAACTTCTTATTCGAACGTTGTGACTTACGTTAACGCGTGAAGAGGTTCCGAGCCAGGGAAGGCGGTTGTTTTTAATTTATGTGATGTGGGAGAGCTGCGAGATCAAGTCGTCTCCGGCGGCGGGGCGACGCTCTCGTTGCTACCTGGACGTTTGGCGCGGCGTCGGCGCCGACGTTTCCTCGGCGGGGCGTCGCCGTTCTCACCATTCGCAGCCGATCCGTTTGCTTCGGCCGGTGGGGCGTTCACAGGTTGTGCTGTCTGCGGCGGGCGATGTTGTGGCGATTGACCGCCACCACCGCCGCCACCTTGGCGTCGATTGCCACCACGCGGGCCGCCGCGACGATCGCCGCCCCGACCACCGCCGCCGGGACGGCCGGGGCGACCGCGGTCGCCGAAGTGACGGCGCGGTAGGGGAGCGGGCGAAACGATTTCGGGGAGCATCTCGGAGGCGACGACAGCGACCGGCAATTTGCGGCCGATGTACGCTTCGATATCCGGAAGGGAAATCACGTACTCCTCGCAACCGAAACTGATGGCATCGCCTTCAGTGCCGGCACGCGCCGTGCGACCGATTCGGTGCACGTAATCTTCCGGGTCCTGCGGCAGGTCGTAGTTGAACACGTGACTCACATCGGGAATGTGCAGGCCACGTGAAGCGACGTCGGTGCCGATGAGCACAGCGAGCGTGCCTTCGTGAAAGTCACGAAGCATGCGCAAACGTTTGCGCTGAGGGACGTCGCCTGAGATCGCCTCGGCGTTGATGTCGTTCGAACGTAACAGCGATTCGATTTCTTCCGCCGCACGCCGTGTGTTCACAAACACCATGCTGCGTCGCGGATCCATATGTTTGAGCAAGCCCACGAGCAGGCGAGGCTTTTCGTCGTTCGACGGGTAGTAGATGACCTGACGCACTCGGTCCACAGTCATCTTGTCGGGCTCGATGCGCACCAGCGTCGGCTCGTTCATGTGCTCGTACGCGAGCTCCAGCACTCGATGCGAGAGCGTCGCGGAGAACAGCATGTTGAGGCGAATCTGCGGATCCGGCAGACGGCGCAGGATGTAACGAATGTCGGCGATGAAACCGAGATCGAACATGCGATCGGCTTCGTCGAGCACCAACACTTGAACGGCCCGCAGATCGATCACGCGTTGCTTGACGAAGTCGATGATGCGGCCGGGCGTGCCCATCAAAATATCGACGCCCTGTTCCAGATGATGCTTTTGTTTTTCGTAATCGACCCCACCGAAGGCGAGACCGAGCTGCAGACCGGTGTGCGAACCGAGCACCTCGGCATCGCGATGGATCTGAACCGCCAACTCGCGCGTTGGAGCAATAATCAAAGCCCGCGGTGCATTCAGACTACGAGTAGGCAGTGGCGGCTCGCGCATCAGGCGCGCGTACATGGCCACTAGAAATGCCGCGGTTTTTCCCGTTCCTGTCTGCGCCTGGCCGGCGACGTCGAGTCCTGCCAGAGCTTGCGGCAAAGTTTGCGCCTGAATCGGCGTGCAGCGTTCGAACGAGGCGTCGGCCAGACCCTTCTGAAGAGCTTCCGGCAGATGCAGGCTGGAGAAGGACAGGTCGGTTAAGTGCGAATCAGCCATTCGATATGAATTACCCGTTGCTAGATGTGTGTGGGGGCGAGGTGCTTGCAAATTGGCAGGCGGCCGGTTTTAATAAGCCTCAACGAAGCGGATTCATCCGCACCTGCCCCGAACGGAGCACTGGCTCCAAGCCCCTCGAAGATCCGACTCTTGATGGCCGCACACATATTGATGTGTTGCATCCGATACTCAAGAGGGTGCTTAAGGGGATACTCAAGCGGATATCGCGAAACAGACTGAGCAGACTGGCTTACATCGAGCACGAGCACCGCTCACACAGTTTTTTCGACGTAACGTTCACGCGCCCTTCGTATGGAGATCAGCGTAAGGCAGCCCAGGCGGCCAAATCAGTAAGTAAGTGCCCCGACATTGTGCCCGAAGCGGGCACATACAGTCACTTAATCATTGCCGCGCCCGCTCGCGGCGTGCAGCTAACTACTTCATCGAACCACCCTTAGCCATTCCGCAGGCCATTCCCCACACCGCCCCATCCATCAATTGGAGGAGAGTTTCTGGTGAGCAGCGAGACGATTGTGCATGTCACCGACGCCAGCTTCGAAGATGACGTCGTCAAGGCCAAGGGCCCGGTCCTTCTGGATTTCTGGGCGGAATGGTGTGGTCCCTGCAAGATGATCGCGCCGATGCTGAACGAGATCGCGACCGAATATAAAGAGAAGGTCACGATCGCCAAGCTCAACATCGACGAAAACCCCAAAACGCCGCAGCGATTCAATGTGCGCGGCATTCCCACCCTCATTCTTTTCAAGAATGGTCAGGTCGAAGGCCAGAAGGTGGGCGCCCTCCGAAAATCAGACCTGGCCGCATTTCTGGACAGCAAACTGTGAGAGGCTATCTCGGTAATCAAGCCCGCAATCGCCCGGGCAATAAAGGTGGCGGTGGTGGCGGCGGTCGCCCCAATCGCGGTAACAACGATAATCGCGATAACCGCGGCAATCGCGGTGACCGTGGTGATCGCGGCCCGCAAGGACCCCAACACGATGACTTGCCGCCCGACGACGCCTTCGACGGCGACGACGTTGGCGTAATCTCCCCGGCGGAACTGGCGGCCTCGCGCCAGTCGATGAACCTGACTCAGCTGAAGCTGAAGCCGGTGCCGGAGCTGGTGGAGATCGCGCAGCGCATGGGGCTGGAAAACCTGGCCCGCTCGCGCAAGCAAGACATCATCTTCTCCATCCTCAAGGCGCATGCGCGCTCCGGCGAGGACATCTACGGCGACGGCGTGCTGGAAATCCTGCAGGACGGCTTCGGCTTCCTGCGCTCCGCCGACAGCTCCTATCTCGCCGGTCCCGACGACATCTACGTCAGCCCGAGCCAGATCCGCCGCTTCAACCTGCGCACCGGCGATTCCATCTCCGGCCTGATCCGTCCGCCCAAGGACGGCGAGCGCTACTTCGCGCTGTTGAAGGTCGGCGAGATCAACTTCGATTCGCCCGAAGGCGCCAAGCATAAGGTTCTGTTCGAGAATCTGACGCCGCTGCATCCGACCAAGCGCTTCAAGCTCGAACGCGGCAACGGTTCGAGCGAAGACTTGACCGCGCGCATCATCGACCTGGTCTCGCCGATCGGCAAAGGCCAGCGCGGCTTGATCATCTCCCCGCCGAAAGCGGGTAAGACGATGCTGCTGCAAAACATCGCCAGCTCGATCACCTCGAACCATCCCGATGTTTATTTGATCGTGCTGCTGATCGACGAGCGTCCGGAAGAAGTCACCGAAATGGCGCGCACCGTGCGCGGCGAAGTGGTGTCTTCGACGTTCGACGAGCCGGCCACGCGCCACGTGCAAGTTGCGGAAATGGTGATCGAAAAGGCCAAGCGCCTGGTCGAGCACAAGCGCGACGTGGTGATCCTGCTCGACTCCATCACCCGCCTGGCGCGTGCTTACAACACCGTGGTGCCGAGCTCCGGCAAGGTGCTCACCGGTGGTGTCGACGCCAACGCCCTGCAACGCCCGAAACGTTTCTTCGGCGCCGCTCGTAACATCGAGGAAGGCGGCTCGTTGACCATTCTGGCGACGGCCCTGATCGATACCGGCTCGCGCATGGACGACGTGATTTACGAAGAGTTCAAGGGCACCGGCAACTCGGAAATCCACCTGGATCGCCGCGTTTCGGAAAAGCGCGTGTTCCCGGCGGTGAACATCAACCGGTCCGGCACGCGTCGCGAGGAGCTGATCACTTCGGCCGAAGAGCTGCAGAAGATCTGGATCCTGCGCAAACTGCTGCACCCCATGGACGAGCTCGCCGCGATCGAGTTCCTCATCGACAAGATGAAGGACACCAAGACCAACGGCGATTTCTTCGACGCGATGAAGCGCTAACGCGCGTCCTTTGCTCCCTCGCTCCGCCGGTCCAAGACCGGCTGGACGGGGGAGTTGTCTTGCCAACCCCATCACAAAATTTGCTTCGTACCTGTAGTTGCGGGCCAGTCTCATTCCGTGGTTGGGATGCGGTTCGCGGTTCCCTTAAGGGTTACGGCCTCTACTAGACCCATAAGTTTTCTTAGGCCACACGGAACCCAGGGAAGGCCGGGTTATTCCGGCAGCCTCGCATGTCCGACTCACGCTCCGATTCGCCGACGTTACGGCTGCGTCGACTAGACGCCGCGGCGCTAGAGCTTGCGGACGTGATACGGGAAAGTCGGATCACGACGCTGTTCCAGCCCATCGTCGATCCTCGTTCCCGGGGCATCTGCGGTTTCGAAGCACTCACTCGCGGCCCTTCCGATAGCTGGCTGCATTCCCCCCAAAACTTGTTTGAAGCCGCGCGCCGTGCCGGCATGAAGGGCGATCTCGATTTCCTGTGCATGCAGAGCGCGTTCAAGCGATTTGTCGCCGCACGCGTGTCGGGTCAGCTGTTCATCAACGTTTCGCCCGATACGATTTACGACGATCCGAATTTCGCCGCGCACTTTTTGGAGTTCGCGCGCGGTGCGGGCATGCCGATGGAACGTTGTGTCATCGAGCTCACCGAAGAAAGTTTGTTAGAGGACTACGCGCGGCTGCGCTCGGCGTTGCAGAGCCTGCGTGCAGCAGGTTGCGCGATTGCCATCGACGATCTCGGCGCCGGCTCGTCCGGTTTGCGGACGTGGTCGGAGCTCAAGCCCGATTACGTGAAGATCGATCGTTATTTCGTCAGCGGCATCGATGCAGACCCGACCAAGCTCGGTTTCGTTCGCTCCATGCTCGACATGGGCCGGGCCATGGGCTGCCGCGTGATTGCCGAAGGCGTCGAGACGGAGCGTGAATGTCGCGAGCTCGTCGATCTGGGGCTGGATCGGCTGCAGGGCCATCTGTTCGGTCGTCCGACCGTGGTACCGGTAGCAGCGTTGCAGCCCATCGAATCGTTGGATCGCTCGGTCGTCACTCACACGGCACTGTGCGCCGAGCACATCGCGACCTATGTGCCCCCGGTGCCACCGGAGATGCGCGTCACTGAGGTCGCGGAGATTCTTCGCGACAATCCGGAGCTGCTGACACTACCGGTCGTGCAAGACGGCCGGCCGCTTGGTGTGGTACGTCGCGAACGTTTGTTCGATTTGCTCGCCAAGCCGCTACATCCGGAGATCTTCAACAAACGACCCGTGACCGCGGTGATGGAGTCACCGACGCTGCTGATCGACGGCCAGCTACGTTTGGAACAAGTGAGCCGGCTGGTGACGCAGAAGGGCCGGCCGCGTCTCACTGAAGAATTCGTGATCACTAAAGATGGTCGTTATCACGGCATTGGCCAGACTATCGACGTGCTGCGGCTGATTACCGAACAGCAGCTGCAATCGGCGAAACATTCCAATCCGCTGACGCTGTTGCCCGGCAACGCCGCTGTGCGTGGCTGTATCGACAAGCTGATCGATACGCGCAAGCGTTTCATCGTCGCGTATTTCGATCTCGATTCGTTCAAGCCTTACAACGATGTGTACGGGTACGCGCAGGGCGATCAAGTCATTTTGCACCTGGCCGGGCTGCTGAAGAATCATTGCTCGGCGCGGCTGGATTTCGTCGGCCACGTCGGCGGCGACGATTTCGTGGTCGTCATGCGATCGGCGGATTGGCGGGAGCGCGTCAACACGGTGTTGGATCGATTCGCCGCGACCGTCGGCGAGTTCTATTCGACTCAGCATGCGGGCGACGGCTTCATGCTAGCCATGGATCGCGACGACCGCCCACGGAAGTTTCCGCTGCTGACGCTATCGGTCTCCGCCCTCGATTCGGAAACGATCGGCGCCACCAGCGCCGACGCCGTGGCGCACCTGCTCACGCATGTGAAAAAATACGCCAAGCAACAGGCCGGCAACAGCTTCGTCCTGCGCAGCGACGACCGCATCGTCGACCTCGCTGCCTCCCGCCGCCCCCCACCGGAGCTGCTGCCGTTGGCACAGCTGATGACGAGCGCCTGAGCCTTCAGGATTCGCATTGGTGGTTGGCCTGCGCCTTGGGTGAGGAGGCACGCCATTACAAATCTTCAGTGGCTTGCGCGGGTCAACGCGGGTTAGGTTCGTGCGTTGTAGCTCTTCGATCGAGCACGAGGAGGCCACCGTTTGAGCTTGACCCCCATCATCGCGGCGAATCGCTTCGGCCTCGGCGCGCGGCCGGGCGAATTGGCGGCTATTGGCGGCGATCCTCAAAGTTGGCTGATTAAACAAATTACCGGCACCCGGCCCGCGCCAGCAGAACTGAACGGCCTGCCATCCTCGGCGCTCGCCTTCCAAACATTTGCCGACGCGCTTCGGCAACGTTTCTCCCGCAAGGACGACAAAGCGAGCGACGAAGAGATCGCCAAGCGACGCGAAGCAGGCCGCAAGCAGATCGGCGCTATGTATCGCGATCAAGTGGCCGCCCGCTATCGGCTCGCCGTGCGCACTGAAGAGTCATTCCGCGAGCGGCTGGTGCATTTCTGGACCAATCATTTCGCGGTGTCGGCCGACAAGGCGCAGGTCGTCGGCTTGGCGGCCACATTGGAATACGAAGCGATTCGGCCGCATATCGGCGGGCGATTCGTCGATCTGCTGCTGGCAGTCGAATCGCATCCGGCGATGATTTTGTATCTGGATAATCAAGGATCCATCGGTCCCAATTCGACCGTAGCTCGCCGCGCCGCCGGTCGCGCCGAGCGCAAGGTCGACATCAACGAAAACCTCGCGCGCGAGATCCTTGAGTTGCACACACTCGGGGTGAACAGTGGGTACACGCAAACGGATGTGACGACGTTTGCTCTGGCGCTGACGGGATGGTCCGTGAGTAGCAAGATTGGCAAAGAGTCACAGACTCCTGGGCAATTCTTTTTCCGAGCAGGGGCACACGAGCCGGAGGCGAAGACCATTCTCGGCAAGCGTTACGCGCAAGAAGGCGTAGAGCAGGCCCGTGCTGTGTTGAGAGATGTTGCGAATCATCCGGCAACAGCGACGCACGTCGCGACGAAACTCGCGCGGCATTTCATTGCCGATGAGCCGCCGGCGGCGGCTGTCGAGCGGTTGGCGAAAGTGTTTCGTGATACGGAGGGGGATTTGCCGTCGTTGCATCGTGCGTTGGTGGAGAGCCCAGAGGCGTGGCAAAAGCCGGCGACCAAGTTCAAGACGCCCCACGATTTCGTCGTGTCGACGTTTCGAATGTTGGATTTCGTGCCGCAGCTTCCTCAGCAAATCCTGTCGCCGTTTCAACTGCTTGGCCAGAGGCCGTACACACCCGGCTCTCCTGCCGGCTGGCCGGATACGGCGAATGAGTGGGATGGGCCGGATGCATTGTTGAAGCGCATCGAGTGGGCGAGCGCCATGGGTGAGCGCCTCGGTTCGAAAGCTCAGCCTCTCGCGCTTGGTCAGCAGGCGCTCGGCGCGGCGTTGCTGGAACGTACGAGAACTGCGATCTCCCGTGCGGAGAGCGGTGCGCAGGGTTTGGTGCTGCTGCTGGCGAGCCCGGAGTTTCAGCGGAGATGAGCTCGATGAGAACTATCGATCGACGAACGTTTGTTGTCTCATCGCTGCTCGGTGGCGTCGCGACGCTGTTACCTCGCGTTCCGTTTGCGGCGCCGAAGGTAGATTCGCGCTTCGTGCTTGTGATCTTGCGCGGCGCGCTCGATGGGCTCGGGGCTGTGCCCCCGTATGGCGATGGCAACTACGCGAGCAAGCGAGGTCAGCTCGCGATCACGTCGCCTGCGCAGAAGCTCGATGGCATGTTCGCGCTGCATCCGTCCATGACTCAGCTCTACGAGCGCTATCGTCAGAAGGAGCTGATCGTATTTCACGCGGTCGCATCTCCCTATCGCGAACGTTCGCACTTCGATGGGCAGGATCTGTTGGAGAACGGCATGTCGCAGCTCAAAGGCGAGCGCGACGGTTGGTTGAATCGCGCCTTGCCGGCGTTGCCCGCATCGAAAGCTCGCAGCACCGACAAAGTCGCCTTGGCGCTCGCGCAGAATGTACCGCTGGTGTTGCGAGGGGAATCGGCTGTGAACTCCTGGGCGCCCTCTCGCTTGCCCAATGCGGATGCCGACACGCTGGAGCGCATCGCCGATCTCTATTCCACGGATGAATATTTCTCCAGCCGCCTGCAGTCCGCGCTCGCAGCGGATGGGATCGCGGGCGAGGGCATGAATGCCATGCAGGGCAAGCGCGATCCGCTCAATGGCTTCACCGCCGTGACCTCCGCGGCCGGAAAGTTTCTCGCTGCAGCCGATGGTCCCCGAGTGGCGGTGATCGAGGTTGGTGGATGGGATACGCACGCGAACCAAGGCGCGGAGCAAGGGCAGCTCGCCAATCGCCTGCGGAGTTTGGATCAGGGGTTGGAGGGACTGCGGACCTCGCTCGGTCCGGCGTGGAAAGATACAGCTGTGCTCGTTGTCACCGAGTTCGGCCGCACCGTTGCCGTGAACGGCACCCGAGGCACTGATCACGGCACAGCGACATGCTCGTTCCTGGTCGGTGGCGCTGTTCAAGGCGGAAGAGTGCTCGCCGACTGGCCGGGCCTCGCGACGGCCGACCTCTATCAACAACGCGATTTGAAACCTACTCGCGACCTGCGATCAGTCTTCAAGGGTGTGCTCGCGGGGCATCTTGGAGTAGGTGAGCGGGATTTGGAGACGAGTGTGTTCCCGGAGAGTCGGAGCGCCTCGCCGCTCGAAGGTTTGATACGCCGCGCGTGAGGAACGTTTCCTCACGGCGTAGGTATAGGCGTCGTCGAGGTGGGTGGGGTATCTCTCACCGGCGGCTTGGCTCCACCAGGGATGGTGGGCCCAGCAGCAGCTACAGGGACGTAACGCATACAGTCCGCGCGTCAGCGCGGACAAGGGCGGTGCGCGGCGCCGGGGAGAGATACCCCACCCACCTCGGCGACGTGAGCCACGAACGCCTCCGAAATCTTATTTCTTCCCTAGCCGATACAACAACACAGCCAACCGCTGAGTTTGGATCTTATACGTGCGGAGGTCCGCAAACTCATCAGGCGTATGTGACATACCGCCGAGCAACCCAAGGCCATCGATCGCCATCTCAACGTGGTCGGCAGCAAAAGAGATATCCGCCGCGCCAGCATTGCGGGGATTCACAGCAGTGACCGGCCCGAAGCCGAGATCCTTGCTGACGCCGTCGTAAATCGACAGCAACTTGCGATTGCCCTCCGTCGGAGCCATCGGCGGATAACTATCCGTGAACGAGATCTCCGCGGAGGTGTGAGGCAGATTGCCGTTCTCCACCACCTTCCGCATCTTCGCCCGTGTCTCCTCCAACTCCTGCGCCGTCAGCGTACGCAAATCACCAGACATGATCGCCTGAGGCGCGATGATGTTGTTCTTGCCGGACAGCGTCGCCCCCAGCGGCTCACGTTTGAAATTGATCTGCGTGCTACTCGCAACCAACCCCGGGTTGAAAGTAACGAACTCCGCTCCTCGCACCTCCTGATAGAAACCATTGAGGATGCGTCCCATCTCATAAGCCGCCCCGGCCCCGACATCATCAGCAAAGATCTGCGAGGAATGTTCGCTCTTGGCGCTGACCTTCACGACCCAGCCCGTCGAGCTGCGACGCGCAGTAACCGCCGTCTTCGGATCGTTCGCCGCATTCTCCAGGCCAATCGCAATGTCCGCCGCCTTGGCAGCCTCGATCAAATCGCGACGAGCCAGATCGAGCGGCCGGCCCGAATCTTCCTCGTCTCCATGCAACACCACCGTGACCTGCAAACTATCAAGCAGCTTGGCCTGACGAAGCGCATCGAGCGCGGCCAGGCCGACGATGACGCCGCCTTTCATGTCCGACGTTCCCGGTCCACGCGCAATGTTTGCATCGACGCGTTGCCATTTTTGTAGTGGATGATCCGGCTCGAACACCGTGTCGAGGTGACCGATCAGCAGCACGTGCGGACCGCGACCCGCGCGAGTCGCGATCAAATGCCCGGCGCGGCCGAACGGCGTGCCGTCGACCCAGGTCACCTTGAAACCGAGCGCCTCGAAGCGAGGTCGCAGCATGTCGCCGACCTTGCGCACGCCGGCGAAATTCATGGTGCCGCTGTTAACGTTGACGATCTCTTCCAACAGCGCAATCGACGCCTGCTCCCCCGCATCGACGTACCGTACCAGCGCCTTTTCCTTCCCGTCTCGGGGCGCTGCTCCTGCGGAAAAGCAGCACACGGCTGCAACGGCAGCCAGCAGGGGGGCGGTACGGACGAATTGCATGGTGGAATTTCCTCTCTCGCGCGAAAGGTCGCATGATACGCGAGATGCGCTCTGCAGCCGACGACACTCCCGCTTCCTCCGCGCCCGCCGTAACGGCGGAAGGCGAGGCATTCCCTTCAGCGCCGCGACGTTTGCAGTACGTCGATGTATCGACACCTGCACCCGGACAGAGCGTGGTGTTGGCGTCCGGTGTGCACTGGGCGCGCATTCCATTGCCGCTCGATTTGAATCACATCAATGTCTGGCTGCTCGACACCGCCGACGGCAGCATCGTCGTCGATACCGGCATGGCCGCGTCGATCGGCAAAGATGCGTGGGAGTTGATCGAGCGCGAACATTTCTCGCAACGGCCGCTACGCGCGGTGTTCGTGACTCACATCCATCCCGATCACATCGGTCTCGCGGCGTGGCTGCAAGAACGGCACGGCGTTCCCGTGCTCATGTCGGAGCGAACATACAAACTGGCGCAAGGATTGTTGGGAGGCGAGGGGCGGGCGCGAGCCGAAGCCATCCAGGCGTTCTTCAGCTCGCATGGCCTCGTCGATACCGCGCAAGCGCAGGCGATCTTTCAACCCGAACGTATTGCACGCATGGCGAGCGGCTTACCGAAGGTCGAGCAACTCGTCGCGGACAGCCAAGTCGTCCGCTGGGGGGCGAATGAATGGACCGCGCTAGAGACCAACGGCCACGCCGAAGGTCACTTGTGTCTGTCCAATCCGGCATCGAAAGTATTGATCAGCGGCGACCAGGTGTTGCCGACGATTTCATCCAACATCAGCTTCATGGTCGGCGGCAACGATCGCAATCCGCTCGAATCGTATCTGTCATCGTTGCAGCGATTGCGCACCCTGGCCGAAGACACGCTGGTGCTGCCATCGCACGGCGTGCCGTTCTACGGCTTGCGGCAGCGGATCGACGATCTCACCGGCCATCATGCGGAGCAGTTGGACAAACTTGCGGCCGCGTGCGCCGAGCCCAAGCTCGCGGTGGAGGTGTTGCCACTGATGTTTCGTCGCGAGCTGAAAGGCATGCACCTGATTCTGGCCATGGGAGAAGCGCTGGCTCATCTGGAATACCTGGTACATGCTGGGCGACTCCACCGCGAGCAGGTTGCGGATCGAATTCGTTACGTCAGTCTCTAATCGGTGTCGCGCCGACGATCTTGCCAACCTTCGCGCTCTTGCTCACGTG
>Ga0247784_1000149_pt1 | contig 22446 bp, 17 predicted proteins | sample UWRJL169409R5_FD_179909 | JGI IMG/M metagenome (GOLD analysis project Ga0247784, IMG submission 179909) | Plant litter microbial communities from Arlington Agricultural Research Station in Wisconsin, United States - UWRJ-L169-409R-5 | ecosystem: Environmental > Terrestrial > Plant litter >...
GAGCTCACCAGGAATTGCTCCACGTCCTGTTCGTGACCCGCGCGGGCCTTGAACGTGAGCAGCAATCCCTTGGTGTCCGGTCCGGAATCCACGATAGGAAATTTATCCGCGAGCACTTCGAGCTTTTGGATATGCGGGTCGTCGTCGAACAAGTTGCTCCGCTGTTCCTGCAGAGCTGCCGCGACGGGACCGTCGAGGTGCGCCTGACGCGCAGCCTCGTCGGGGAAGATATCGATGATGCCGTAGTCGCCGCGCCCGAATCGAACGGCGAAGGATGCCGTGGTGTCGGGTTCCTGCTCGGCCATCGCCAGCACCGAGCTCAGGAAATTCTTGACGTCGGCGTCCCTGTCCGACCGTGCGCTCAGTCGAGTCAGTAATCCGCTGGTCATGGGCCACCTCCGATTGGGTGATTACGAGCCAGGGCAAGACGCGTGAGACATGCTACTCCGGCGCCAGGCGCCGTCCAGTACGCACAATTCAGACGCCTCCGGTCTCAGATGGCTTTGGCGCGGGCCGTGGCTCCGAGCGGAGTGAATTCAAACGTCAATACCCACACTCGCGTGTCCTGCTTGTCCGCGGGAACGAACTTCCAGCCGCGGGCGGCTTCGTCGGCGAGGTTGGTGAGACTGCGGTTCGGCCCGGCTCTTTCGATCATGACGGCCATGACGTTGCCGGTCGGGTCGACGAGCACACGGGCCGTGACCAGGATGTTGTCTTGAATCGTCCTGGTCACCGCTCGCGGCGGATCGGGGATGACTTCGATCAAAACGTCGGACGGACCTCCGGACGGCGGGCCGGAGAAAAACGACGCCTTGGCCGGCGAACTTGGGGTCGTCGCACTCTGTACAGGCGGGCTCTCCACAACCTCATTCGTCGGCTGCGGCGTAATCTCGTCCGCAGGCTGCGGTCTGGGCACTGGCGTGGGCTTCTTCACTGTCGGCACAGCAGGTGAAGCAGCGCGAGTGGGAGCCGGAGCGGGAGTAGCGGCTGGGGGTTTCGTAGCCGCGGGCGAATAACCGGAAGGGTGCTGAGCGATCCACACAGCGAGCGCGAACAAAAGTGCAGCGGGTATGGCAAGCAACAGTGGGTGTGCGTGCGGCCCCTCACCCGGGGTCGCATTGGCCGGTCGCGCCGCTTCCTGTTGCGTCTGAAGCTCGGCAACCGTGGGGCGATTGGCGGGATTCGGGTGCAGGCAGCGCCGCACCGTGTTCGCGAAGGTCCCCGGAACGTTAGCCAGCAACGAACCCACCTCGTCCTGATCGGCGGGCGAGATCGGGGTGCGTTGAGTGAGCGCTTCGAGCAGCGTCAGCCCCAGGCTGAAAATATCGTCGGTCGCCGCCACGCCGCGATAACCGATGGGACGCACCGAATCGCTGGCCAGCTTCAGCTGATCTTTCACGACCAGGAAATTCGACGGCTTCAGCTGGGAATGCGCGAGCTGATTCCCGTGCAGGAAAGTCAGGGCATCGAGGGTAGGCAGCAGCAGCGGCCGGACTTCGTCGGCCGTCAGCACGCGCTGGGCGAGGAATTCCGCCAGCGTCTGCTCGCCGTACTCCATAACGACGAACAGATATTCCCGGCCGCCCAACTGGCAACGGCCCATGTCGAACAGCCGGACCAGGTTGGGATGGGTCAGCGACGCGGCCGTTCGCCAATGGGCGAGCCGTGCTTCGGCCTGCGATCCGACCACCGGCACGATCTTGATCGCGGCGGCGGCCGTCTTGCCGGAATTGTATTCGCTCAGGAACACCGCGCCCTGATCCGAACCGCCCAGGCAACGACGCAAGGGATAAACACCCTTGACGACTTGCCCCTCCCACCGCGTCCAGACCTCCGGATTCGTGGCTTGCCTCGGTTGCGCGCTCATGCCGCCAATGTTCGGCGATTCGCGACTGGCCGGATTTCTTCGGCTGCAGTTTTTTTGAACGATGCCAACGGCTTCACATATTTCAAGGTGAACGAGACAGCATGCGATGATCGGTGCCGAGTCCCCGACAGCGAGCGCCCCGGTGAACTATCGAGCGATCCTTTGTTTAACAGTAATGGTGTGGCTGCCGGCCTGGGCGGGTGCGACTCAAACGCAGACGATTCCATTGAGCGGCATGGGCGAACCGGGCGAGGCACCAGTCCAATGGGACTTCCGCCTCGACAGCGGCCGAGGTGCCGGCCAATGGACCAAAATCCGCGTGCCTTCGTGTTGGGAACAGGAAGGTTTCGGCACTTACTACTACGGCACTCAGGGTCGTAATAAACCCGACGACGATCCCATCATCCCGAAAGAGCGCGGCGACTATCGCACCGGGTTCGTCGTGCCCGCTGAATGGCGCGACCGGCAAGTGCGGATCGTCTTCGAAGCTGCGATGACGGACACGACGGTGCGGATCAACGGCCAGTCCGCCGGGCCAACGCACCAGGGCGGCTTCTATCGATTCCACTACGACATCGGCTCGCTAGTGAAATTCGGCGAGAAGAACTTGCTCGAAGTCTCGGTCAGCAAGGAGTCCGCGAACACGAGCGTGAATCACGCCGAGCGGCGTGGCGACTACTGGACCTTCGGCGGCATTTATCGCCCGGTGTGGCTGGAAGCGCGACCGCGAGATCACATCGAGTGGACCGCCATCGACGCGCGCGCCGACGGGAGTTTCTACGCTCAAGTTCATCTCGAAAACACAGCGCCGACGGAAGGTCGAGTGCGCGCTCGCATATTGGATGCGCAAGGCAACGACGTCGGCTCGCCGTTCATGGCAACCTTCGACGCACACGGCACGACGGCGGTCGTTACCGGCAAGGTTCCCCAGCCGCGCATGTGGACCGCCGAGACGCCGAATTTGTATCGCGTCGAGTTCGCGCTGCTTGGTAAGGGCGATGCTGTAGTTCACACGACGACCGAACATTTCGGCTTCCGCACGTTCGAGCTGCGTCCACGCGATGGGCTGTATCTCAACGGTCAGAAGATCGTGCTGAAAGGCATCAATCGTCACAGCTTCTCGCCGGCGACGGGTCGCACGATCACGCGCGAACAAAGTTATCGCGACGCTCGCATCATCAAAGAAGCGAACATGAACGCCGTGCGCATGTCGCACTACCCGCCCGATCCGCATTTCCTGCAGGCAGCGGACGAGCTCGGGTTGTACGTGCTCGACGAGCTGGCAGGCTGGCAAGGTTCGTACGACACGCCGACCGGTACGCGACTCATCGGCCAGATCGTGCGCCGTGACGTCAATCATCCGAGCATTTTGTTTTGGGACAACGGCAACGAGGGCGGCTGGAATCGCGAGGTCGACGGCGAATTCGATCGCTGGGATCCGCAGCGTCGCCCGGTGCTGCATCCATGGGCGATTCATAGCGGCGTGAATACAGATCACTACGAGAGTTACGACAGCACTGTGAAGCTCAGTAACGGTCCCGATATTTTCATGCCCACGGAGTTCCTGCATGGACTCTACGACGGTGGCATCGGTGCAGGACTACGTGACTATTGGGATGTGATGGGCAACAGCCCGACTGTCGGCGGCGGCTTCTTCTGGGTGTTCGCCGACGAAGGCATCGAACGCACCGATCGCAACGGCCAGATCGACAACATGGGCAACGCCGCTCCCGACGGCATCGTCGGGCCACACGCGGAGAAAGAAGGCAGTTATTTCAGCGTGCAGGAAATCTGGTCCCCGGTGCAGATCAGCTCGCTGCGTGCGGATCGCACGCGAGCATCGTTGCGAATGACGCTGAAGAATCGTTACTCGTTCACGGCGTTGAGCGAGATCAAATTTCGCTGGCGAGCGCTGCAGCTGCCACTTGCAGGCGGAACCATCGCGGACCGACAAGTGATCGCCGAGGGTGAGGCCATCGGCCCTGCCCTGCCGCCAGGCGCGAGCGGCGAATGGGAGATTCCCTTGCAACGCCCGGTCGATGGCGTAGATACATTCGAGCTCGTTGCCTACGACTCAACCGGTCACGACCTTTGGACTTGGACCGTCGGCGGAGTACAAGCTGTAACCGCTGCAAGATCCGTCGCTCGTGCGACAACTACAGCTCCGGGCGTCGTGCAATCTCCGCCGTACCAACTGCACTTCGACACGAGAACCGGCCGCTTGACGGAAATCCGCAAGAACGGTAAGTCGTTCTCGTTGCGCGATGGACCGCGCCTGGTTGCATATAAAAGAAACGCTCGCGTCTTCCAGGAAGTCGCCACGACCCATCGCCTGCGACGTTTGGATCTCGCGAAGGGCGATGTTCTCGCCACGGCGACCTACGACGGCCCGCTGCGCAAAGTGACGTGGACTCGCAGCGGCGATGCGCTGAATCTTTCCTACGAAATTCAATACGAGCAGCCGGTGGACGTACTCGGCGTTCGTTTCGATTTCCCGGAACGCGACGTCGCCAGCAAGCGGTGGGTCGGCAAAGGCCCGTACCACGTCTGGCAAAACCGGCGCGAAGGCGGCGTGTTCGGATTTCACGAAACCGCGTACAACGATCCGATCCCGGGCGAGACTTACGCTTATCCAGAATTCAAAGGCTACTTCGATGCGTGGCGCTGGCTGACGCTGTCGACAGCGAGCGAACGCGTGACCGTAGAAAACATCGGCGCCGTGCCTCACTTCGGATTGTTTCAACCCAAGGGCGGCGTGAATCCGGTGCTGGACCTGCCCGACGTCGGCTGGTCGTTCCTGCACGTCATTCCCGCCATCGGCACCAAGTTCGACCTACCCGAAAAAATCGGCCCGCAATCGCAAACTCGCACGCTGCAGGGAGTGCAACGAGGCGAGCTGCGCATAACGCTGGATCCTTTGTAAGAAAGCGGAGGGCGTCGGCACTACCAACTGCATGACGCCCTCCGATCTCAGTCCGCTGGATGCAACCGCCTTGCAGGCCGACGCCAGCGATACTCGCGCGCAGGACGAGTTGTACGCAACCGCAATCGCTCAGTACGGCCCGGCATTAACGCGCCTGGTTCGCGGCTACGAAGCGAGAGCCGACCGACGCCAGGACCTGCAGCAAGACATTCACATCGCGCTCTGGCGCAGCTTCGCGTTGTTCGACCATCGCTGTTCGCTACGCACCTGGGTCTATCGAGTCGCGCACATCACAGCGACCAAGCACATCGTCTCGGCGCGTCGCACTCGTCTAAATGAGATGTACACGCTCGACGACGTTCCCGAGCCGATGGATCAACGCGACCCGCTGCGCACCCTGGATCAAAGCGATTCACTGCAACACCTGCTGCGCTTGATCGACACCCTGAAACCGGTGGATAGACAAGTGATGCTGCTCTACCTGGAAGAGTGCAGCGCCGAGGAGATCGGCGAGGTCGTCGGGCTATCGCCGGAAAACATCGCAACCAAAATCCATCGCGTCAAGAAACTGCTGGCGACGCTGTTCGACGCGAGAGGTGAGTCATGAACGAGCAACACGAGGGTAGCAACATGGGTCGATCCGCATGGCAATCGCAATCGTTGGACGCACCGCCGATTTCACTGGCGTTCGTGCACGTCCAGGTCGAGAAATTGCACGCCGACTTCAAGGAGCACGCCGTGCTCACCTATCTCTCGGTCGCGATGTGCGTCGTCCTGGCGTTATTCACCTTTTTCAAACCCGCATCTGCCCTGGGTGCCATTGAATATGTGAATCGAATCGGAGCGGTTTTCGCGGCACTGGGAGCGCTGGAGATTGCACGGCAGGTGTGGCGGCGTCGCAGCCGGCTCGAATCACGCCCCGACGACACCATCTTGCAGAGCCTGCAAGCGTATCGCGCCGAGCTACAGCGTCGTCGCGATTATTACTTCGACACCTGGCGCTGGTCGATCTGGCCGATATTGCCATGCATGGGCACCATCATCATCGGCGGCCTGATCTATAACAATCGCCCGGGAGCGGGTCGGGTCTATGCACTGGTGACAGCGATTTCAATCTTGGCCATCGCGGTAGGCGTTTGGCACTATCGACGCAAAGGCCTCGATCTCCAGCGCGAACTGGATGCGCTCGACACGATGAAACGCGACTGACATGCAGATAATTCGCTCGGCAGACTATCGGCGCATGCCGTGGAAGAACGGCGGTGGGGAGACGCGAGAAATCGCGGCCTCACCCGCCGGCGCGACGCTCGACAACATGGACTGGCGAGTGAGCCTTGCAACCGTCGCGACGGATGGACCGTTCTCCCTCTTCAAAGGTATACAACGCACGCTTTGTGTCATCCACGGCGCCGGCATTCAGCTCCAAGCCGGTGACAGCATGCCTGCCGACTTGTATGTAACTTCGGAGCCCTACGCATTCGATGGCGAGGCGGTCACGAGCGCTCGCCTGATCGATGGCCCGATCGCAGATCTGAATGTGATGACCCGGCGAGGACGCTTTCGTCACAACGTTCGCCGCCTCGTCCGCAATGACACCTTCCTTCTCGACACGCAGGCGCCGACGCTGATCGTCTATTGCGTGCGTGGCGATCTTCAGTGCGCGGCAGGCACTCTGCAGGCCGACGACACCGCGATATTCGATCGGATCGCGACACCGATCCGCATCCTCATAACTCAGACCACCGAGCTCGTCGTGGTTGAATTGTTCCCGGAATAAGCGACGCTGAACGCGTGCGCCTCGGCCTCGGAAGCGCGGGCGCATTTGCTATTGACCGATCCAGCGTTTAAAACTGCATCAGCGCCTCCGGGGGAAACGTGAGGACGCATACATTACGGACAATTCGGCACAGCGCATGTCGGACGAGCACAAACTGCTGGAAGTCTTCGTCGCGTTACGGCGCAAGCTGGCGCGCGCGGTGTCACGTATCGTGCCGCCGCCTGAGATCGAGGACATCGTTCAGGAAACCTACGTGCGGGTCTGCCAGTTCGAGCAGGTCGGCAGCATTCGCCATCCCCGCTCCTTCCTGTACCGGACCGCACGCAATCTCGCGCTCGATCACATCAAGCGCAGCGAGTCGCGCACGACTGTCGGACTGCCGGGCGATGACGACGAGCACGGCGACGGCGAAGTTGCGCAAACCGGCCTCGACGTCTACGACCAGCTCGCGGCCAAACAGGAATTCGAAATCTTTTGCGAGGCTGTACAACAGTTGCCCCTGCAATGCCGGCGTGTGTTCGTATTGCGTAAGGTGTACGGCTATTCGCAAAAGGAGATTGCGCAAGCGCTGGAGATCGGCGAGAGCACGGTCGAGAAACATATCGCCTACGGCATCAAACGCTGCAGCTCGTTCATCGCCGCACGCACCGAGCCGGCCGAAGTCGCCAGTTTCGCGTTGAAGAGGGGCAAACAGTGACCAACGTTTACCCACTGTCGCCCAAGCAGCGCAGCCTCGATGAGGCGAGCGATTGGCTTGCCGCGCTCGACCGGGACCTGTCGCCCGCCGAAGAACAAGAGCTGAAAACCTGGCTGTCGCAGCATCCTGAGAATCGTCGCGCGCTGCTGCAACTCGCGTCGCTGTGGGACAAGATGGACAGCCTGTCGCTGCTCACCGAGGTGTTTCCGCCGGAACCCAAGCGCAACCCGCGCAAGGTTCTTTATCCGGCGATTGCCGCGTCGCTGGTGGTACTTGTCGCCGCCGCCTGGCTGGCGCAACGCTCGGCTGATTTGATGACGACGCCAGCGGATCGAACCGTCGCCAGCGTATCGAGCGCTTATGAAACAGCCATCGGCGAGCGCTCGACGGTGCGACTGCCCGATCAATCGGTGCTGACGCTCAACACCAACAGCCTGGTCAATGTGACTTTCAATAGCGAGCAGCGCCTGCTGACGCTCGAACGCGGCGAGATGAGCATCGAAGTCGCGCACGATGCCCGGCGCCCGCTCAGTGTCATGGCCGGACAAAAAGTCGTGCGCGCCGTCGGCACCGCATTCAACGTTCAGATTATCGATGAGGCTCACGTCGAGTTGATCGTCACCGAAGGCACGGTCATGGTCGTCGACGATGCCGTTGCCGAACCAATACGAACAATCGGCACCACCCCGCGCACCGTGACCAAAGGCGAGCGCGTGCTGCTCGGAGCGGATCGCGAAACGATTTCCAAAGTGAGCGATTCAGCGTTGTCCGCGGAGCTGTCCTGGCATCAGGGCAACTTGATATTCCGTGGCGAAACGCTGGCCGCCGCGATCGCCGAGGTCAGCCGCTACACGCCGGTGAAATTCGAGATCGCCGACGAACGTTTAAAAGAACTACGCATTGGCGGGCTGTTCAAGGCCGGCGACGTCGACGGGCTGCTCGCCACCCTGAAGGAAAATTTCAATATCGATTCCGAGCGGCCCGACGCCGAAAGAGTGCTGCTGAAGGCACCGTAACCCATGCGCTCGACCAGCGATGCGCGGGCGGCATGGAGGAAATCTCCGTGTGAATCGTCCCTTCGACGTGCGAGGAAAAAATTCGCACCTGAAGCGGATGCGAAGCTGCTGCAAACCCTGCTCGCCGCCGGACTGCTTGCCGGTCCCGGCGCGGCGTGGGCGGGCAGCCGGCTGGATGCAGTCGTTTATTTCGACATCCCTCAGCAGCGAGCCGACCTGGCGCTGACTGCATTTGCCGAGCAGGCGGATCTCACGCTGATCTTTCCCTACGAGAAAGTCAGCGAGATCACGGCCAACCGGCTGCTGGGGGAATATTCGATCGAGGAGGCCATCTCGCGCCTGCTCGCGAACACCTCGGTGAAAATGGCGGTCAGCGCAAACGGTCAGCTCTCCATCATTGCGGAGCAAACGACGGGGGAGTCGGAGACCGTGCGCACCAAAAGCAAACTATCGCATGCCATCATGACGTTCATGGCGACCGTGTTCGGCGCGCGCGAAGGACTCGCGCAGGACGTCGAACAAGGCGTGCTGGAAGAAGTCACAGTCACCGGTATCCGGGCGAGTATGACTCGTTCGAGAGATGTGAAACGCGAAGCCGGCGGTGTCGTCGATGCGATCTCTTCCGAAGACATCGGCAAGTTTCCGGACACCAACCTCGCCGAATCGCTCCAGCGCATCAGCGGCGTGTCCATCGACCGCTCCGGCGGCGAAGGCCAGGCGATCACGGTTCGCGGCTTCGGTCCTGAATTCAACACGGTACTGGTGAACGGCCGGCAGATCGCCTCCGAAGATCTGTCGCGCGGTTTCAGCTTCGACACACTCGCCTCCGAACTGGTGAGCGGCATCGTCGTTCACAAGACGTCGACGGCGAGCATGCAGTCGGGCGGCATCGGTTCGACGGTGAATATCACCACCGCGCGGCCGCTCGACATCGGCGAGTTCAAGATCGCCGGCAGCATCAAAGAGCTTTACGACGAGAACAGCGAGCACACCTCTCCGCAGGCATCGCTGCTGATCTCCGACACCTTCTCCGAAGATCGTTTCGGCGTGCTGCTTGCGCTCTCGTATCAGGAGCGCCAGACCCGTCTGAATCAAGCGCAAACCGACGGCTGGCTGGAAAACACCGACATTCCGCAAAGTGAGATCAACGGCGGTGCCGGCTGGAGCGGCAACACTTTCCTGGCGCGCAACTACGATCACAAGGTTACGTTCGAGGAGCGCACACGCAAAGGCGGCAATCTGGTGCTGCAATTCGCGCCGTCCGATAGCGTTCGCGTGACTGCCGACGCGCTGTATTCGGACTTCGATATCGAGACCGATGCCACTTCGTTCGGCCATTGGTTCACGGCGCCTAATCTCGAAGACGTCCGGACCGACGACAACGGCACCATCATCGATTTGTATCAAGAAGTCGGTCTCGCAACCGACATGCACGCCAAGAAGTTCGATCGCCTGACCGAAACGTCCGCGTACGGCTTCAATGTCAGCTGGGACGTGAACGACAAGCTGAACCTCTCCTTCGACGTGAATACCTCGAATGCGGAGCGAGATGCGAACAACGGCGGCGGCGATCAGCTGTCCCTCATCGGTTACGCCAATCGCGTGCGCTTGCAGTTGATGCCCGGCGAGATCTTGCCGTACGCAAGCGGCTTCGAAAGCGCCGACCCAAGTATTTACAGCGGTCAGCAGCAGATCGACGGTGTCGCGCAAAATCCGTTGGTTACGCCCGCCGGTGTTTCGAACTATCTCGATACGAACAACAGCCGGGCACACGTGATGCTGCGTCGAGGCTGGGCGGTGGACGACGACATCGATCAATTCCGCATCGACGGTACCTGGAACGAAGGCGAGACCAGCGGCCTGACCCGCGCACGATTCGGTGCGATGCTCTCGAAAGAAACCAAGGCGCTCGAACGTTGGGACAACGAAGGCCAAGGCATTCACTGCACGTTCTGCGGCTATCCCGATACTCCGCTGCGACAGACCGATCAATATGTGTTCGACGCCGGCAACGATTTCCTGAGCGGGATCAGCGGCCACGGTCGCATGCCGCATCGCTGGCTGCGACACAACGGCGAGGCGCAGTTTGCCTACCTGGAAGGCATCAGCGGCATGAACTTCGACGCAGTCAAGCGCGACAACTCGTTTGTCGTCGACGAAGACACGAGCGCTCTGTACGTCGAGCTCGACTTCGCCGGCACGCTCGCAGGCATGCCCATCGTTGCGACTGCAGGTGCGCGTTATGAGAGCACTGACGTGGAAGTCGACGGCACGCAAGCGCCGGTGATCCGACTCGACATTCTCGACGCCACCGAAATGCTCGCGGCATTCGGCCCGGCAACGGCGATCAGCGCCGAGTCGGATTACGACGCGCTGCTGCCGAACTTCAGCGTGAAGCTCGACATCACAGACACATTGGTGGCGCGCTTCGCTGTTTCGCAGACCATCACGCGTCCGACGCTGGAAAACATGGCACCGGTGACGACGCTCGTGACTACACGCCAAGGCGGCAATCTCGCAGCCGCCAGCGGTAATCCCGAGCTGGTGCCGTTCGAATCGGACAACGTCGATCTGTCGTTGGAGTGGTACTACAACCCGTCCAGCTACGTCGCCGCCGGTTATTTCCAGAAGGATGTGAACAACTTCATCATCACCGGCACCGAAGATCGCACGTTCGATCTGCCCGGTGGCGGGCAGCTGCTCGATCCGTCCACTGGCACGAACGTGAACGCCCCCGATGCTGCCGACACACCCGCTGTGTTCACAGTAACTTTGCCGAGCAACGGCGAAACCGCGAAGGTCACCGGCTTCGAGTTGTCGGCGCTGCATACGTTCGGCGAGTCGGGCTTCGGTGTGATGGCCAACGCGACTTTCGTCGATAGCGACGCCGAGCTCGATGTGGCCGACATCACGCAGTCGTTCGCCGTCACCGGATTGAGCGATTCCTTGAACCTGGTGGGCTTCTTCGAGAAGGGCCCGTACCAGGTGCGACTCGCTTATAACGAACGCGAAGAGTTCCTGCAGCGCCTGACGCAAACCAACGGCGACGGCGTGGTGTTCGTCGACGATTACTACCAGTGGGACATCAGCGGCAGTTACGACCTCAACAGCAACCTCACGTTGTTCTTCGAGGGCCTGAATCTCACCGACGAGATCGTCACCAAGCACGGCCGCTTCCGCAATCACTTCCTGCTGGCCGAGGATAGCGGCAGACGCTTCGCATTCGGCATACGCGCCTCGTTCTAAGCGATGACTACACCGGTCCAGTCAGTTGTCATTGTCGGAGGCGGCACAGCTGGCTGGATCACGGCGGCGCGCATCGCCGCCAGGCACAACACACGTGCCGGCGGCGTGCGCGTCACACTCATCGAGTCGCCGACGATCCCGACCATTGGTGTCGGCGAAGGCACGTGGCCGACGATGCGCAACACTCTGCGCAAGGTCGGCATCAGCGAGACGCAGTTCATCCGTGAGTGTGAAGCTTCATTCAAGCAAGGAGCGAAGTTCGCGCGCTGGGTGACGGGCGACGCGCACGACTTCTACTATCACCCGTTGGTGCTCCCGCAGGGATTCACCAAGATCAGCCTCGCGCCGTACTGGCATCGAGATGCGAACGGCCGGTCGTTCTCTTCGGCGGTTTGTTTCCAAGAGGCCGTGTGCGAGCAAGGTCTGGCGCCGAAGATGATCACGACGCCGGAATATGCTGGCGTCGCGAACTACGCTTATCACTTGAACGCGGGCAAGTTTGCGGAGCTGTTGAAACGCCACGCTGTCGAGCAACTGGGTGTACGCCATGTGCTGGACGACGTAACGACGGTGAACCCCGCACCCAACGGTGACATTGCGTCCGTCACCACCGCGGCGAATGGCGCGATCGCCGGCGATCTGTTCGTCGATTGTACCGGGTTCTCGTCGCTGCTCATCGGCAAGCACTACGGCGTGCCGTTCGTCGACCGCAGCGACATCCTGTTCGTCGACAATGCACTCGCGGTGCAAGTCCCATACGACCATGCCGACGCACCCGTCGCGTGTCACACGATCTCGACCGCTCAAGCCGCCGGCTGGATCTGGGATATCGGCTTGCAATCGCGGCGTGGCGTCGGCTACGTATATTCGAGTCGCCACACGGATCACGACGCTGCGCTCACGACGTTGCGGAATTACGTCGGCCCGCGCATCGAAGATCTCAGCGTCCGGCGTATTCCGATTCGTTCCGGTCACCGACGCTGCTTCTGGCGTAACAACTGTGTTGCCGTCGGGCTGTCCGCCGGTTTTCTGGAACCGCTCGAAGCATCGGCGATAGTTCTGGTGGAGCTGTCCGCCGACATGATCAGCGAGCAACTGCCGCCGTGTCGCGAAGTGATGGATGTGCTCGCGAAACGTTTCAACCAGACGTTCGCCTATCGCTGGGATCGCATCATCGATTTCCTGAAGCTGCACTACATGCTCAGCCAGCGCACCGACGATGCTTTCTGGCGCGACAACCGCGATCCCGCGAGCATCCCGGCGAGCCTGGAAGAGCAGCTCGAATTGTGGCGCTACTGCGCGCCGGGCAATCACGACTTCACCAGCAACAATGAAGTATTCCCGGCGGCGAGCTATCAGTACGTGCTGTACGGCATGGGCTTCCGCACCGATATCCGTTTTGTCGCGCACACGCTCACCCAAGAGGAGCATGCTCGCGAGCAATTCCGCCAGAACGACAAGGCGATTCAGCAAGCGCTCGCCACGCTGCCGACGCATCGTGAGCTGCTACGAAAGGTGCAGGAGTATGGATTTCAGTCAATGTGAGTTATGAGCAGACTCGCCGCACTCAATAACGCTGTCCATCGGTATATCCGCGTGAACCAGGAGCAGGTGCTCGCTCAAGCGGCGCAGCTCAGCATGGTGCCGGTAATCCTGGGCGAATTCCTGAAGCTCTGCGTGCAATACCCTATCGTGCTGACCAAGAACGGCGCGACGGGACAGTTCACGTGCGTAGCGTTGTTTGGTTTTGATAAGACCGAGAACCTGTTCTGGACACAGGGCCGCTGGGACGCGATCTACCTGCCGCTGCAGATCAGCCGGCAACCGTTCTTCCTGGGTGCGGACGGTGATCCTTCACAAGCGGCTGTGTGTATCGACACGATGCATCCGTCTGTGCAGCAGTCACAAGGCGAAGCGATCTTCGACGAGCACGGCGCCGAGACGCCCTACTTGCAGAAAGCGAAACAAATGCTCGCGACGTTACTGAACGGCGAAGAGCAGACGAATCAATTCATACGCAAGCTGCTCGCGCTGGAATTGCTCCGGCCCATGCGGCTCGAAATCGAATTTGCGGATCGCCAGAAGCAGCAAGTCCAGGGCCTGTACACCATCGATGAAGCGCGCCTGAAACTTCTCCCCGGCCAAACCATCGCCGAGTTGCACTCGCTCGAATATACAGGCCCGATCTACACGATGCTCGCGTCGCTCGGGCACATCTACTCGCTCGTGCAACGGAAGAATCGGCTGCTGGCGCGGTGATGCGATGTCGTCGTCGACTCACACCGCCGCGTTTTCTTCGAATCCATGCGGTTCGGTTGTGACCCAGGCGATCGGCACGGAGCTTCGTCCGGTCGCGGTCATCGAAAATTTCGCATCCCATCCGGACGCGTTGGTTGCGTATGCCGAAGATGGCACGCCGTTTCAGGCGGCGCCAAAAGATCTTTACCCTGGCGTTCGGAAACCGGCACCGGCCGAATATTTAGAGGATGTTTGCAGGCGCTACGGCGACGCGCTTCGAGAATACTTCGGATTGCCGAAGAGCAGCGTTGCACGCGTCATCTTCTCAGCACTCTCGATCACGACGACCGAGCCACAGCGGCTGCGCCCTGTCCAGCGCGTTCCGCATTTCGACACCAGCGCAGCGAACCAGCTCGCCATCGTCCATTACCTGTGCGGGCCGGAGCACGGCGGAACGTCTTTTTATCGTCACCGTAGCACCGGCTTCGAAACCATCACCCACGAGCGACTGCATCGCTACGCCGAGACGATCAAACGTGAAGTGATGTCGGAGCACCCGCCTCGCGAGCGCTACATGGACGGCGACGATGCTTTGTTTGCTCGCGTGGCGAGCTATAAAGCTCAGTACAACCGTGCGCTCATCTATCCGAGCAACGTGCTGCACTCTGGAGACATTCGCCGCGTGTCGCCACCAGACGCACCGCTACACGCAGTGCGCCTGACGGTGAATTCGTTCGTGCGCTTCGAGTGATCGCGAACGGCGTCAGAGCGACGCGTTGGTGGATTCGCCCGGCAGCTGGCCCAGGAAATCGCTGAGGCTGCGGCGTCCGCTTTCTTTTTCTTCGAACTGCGTCGCCAGATCCTCCCGGCCCAGCGCCGTCAGCCCGATCTGATTCGACGCCGCCATGGCGCGCAGCTGGGTACGATCGATGGTGTAAAAGACCTGGCGCGTGCCGGGAATCTCCAGCGGCAGCGGCGTCTGGCCGATGCCCAACGCGGAAACGTCTTCGGGCAGGCGAGCCAACGTCAACGCCTGATCGTCCATGCGCACTTCGATCTGTTGAAAGGCGTTCTCGAAATTCTGCCACTGCTTGCCGGTGAGCTGAGCGTTGCTCCATAGCACCGCGACCAGATACAGCTTGCGCTGGCCCATTTGATTGACTTCGATGGCGGTCAATTGCGCGTAGTCGCGACCGTTGGCGGTGCGTCGCTTTTCCAGACGCGCCAGCACCATCGGCTCGGATTGCGCTGTGATCGTGGCCATCGAGACCGGATCGAGCCAGGACTTCACCGACGGCTGCGACACGCAACCGGTCAGCATCAACAACATCAACGGAGCTAAATACTTCATGAATACCTTGAACTGTCGAACCGCCGCTTGCGCCCGGCCCTGCCGTGCCTGGGCTTATTCGACAGAATGGCGCGACTGGATACAGGCGCAAACTTAACGGATTCCGCCTTCGGCCGCGACACGGATGTCCACATTCCTCGACCGCAACGGACGCAATCGGCGCCACCCGATGGTGACGCCGATACACGACAGCAGCAGCCCGCCAAGCGAGAACGCAATCACGCACAGGTCCCACAGCGGCCGCCGTTGCCAGAGCCACCAGATATCGAACGAATGCAGTCCGTTGTAGAGCCAGCGATAAATGCGATTCGCCAGCGTGCTGCGCTCGATCACTTCGCCCGTGAGCGGATCGAGATGAAACCAAGTGTGTTCCGGATCCGCGAAGCGCACGCGAATCACCGGCAGCGAACGCTCTCCTCGTTCCGGATGTCGAGAGTAATAGTAGTTGTCATACGCCGTCAGCACGGCGGCATCAACGAGGTGTGAGCTGAGAATCAAACCGGGGGCCGACTCAACCATGGCCTTCGCGTCAGGAAATGTTGTCGCGTCGGCATTGCCTGCGATCATGCGCGTCGTGCCCTCCCAATCGGTGACGCGATAAAACGCCTGGCCGGCGTAGTGAACCAACTCCGCTTCGACAGCATGCGCACCGAAGCCTCGCGCCGGCAGCTCGAAATCACCCGGTGTCAGAGGCTTGCCCGCATACAACAGTTGTTGATCGTCGAGCGGTTCCGACGAGGGATTGAAGTTCAGTGGGTTCATCGAGAGCAGCCCGCTAAACACCCAGGTAAGCGTCATCGTGCCGAAGATGATGCCGGTAAAGTAATGCCAGCGCATGAGTCCTTTATAAGGAACCTGCGGCTTCCCGGGTCGCGCACGACGATTCCAACGTAACACGCCGATCCACAATCCTGAGATGGCGAGCAGCACGCCGGCGCTGGAGACGATATCGACGATCCATTCCCACAGCAGCGGATACTTGCGAATGAACGTGGGATAGATCCAATGCGTGACCGCGCCGAAGTAGTTGAGCACGCGCTCAGTGCGATGCGTGTCTCGAACGACCTCACCGGTCACCGACGATACATATAGAACGGTTCCGCCCCGGTCGTGCAGTGCGTAGCGGAGCAATGGTCGATGCTGGTTCAAGCCACCGGAGACGGACCACTGATCGGTGTGGACGACGTCGCGGAACTCGATTGCGTCGGTTGGCGGCACGCCGCTTCTTTCCAAGAACGCCACGACAGCTTGCTCACCCATCCGTGTCGTCACTTCGCGCAACACTTCGCCGTTGTCGGCGAACACCACTCGCGGCTGTGCGCCGTTATCGGCACGCACGACATAGGCCGGCCGTCCGGCGAGCATCGTCACGCGGATGGACTCCGGGACCGCGCCGTCGACACTCAACTGCTCGAAGCCGCTCGGCGTGGCCTTGCGAGCGAAGTCGCCTGGCTGCAATCGGGTGAGCGCCTCGGACGGCGTCAGCGTCGCGGCCGAGAAATCGAGCGGCTGCATTCCCGCCAGCCGCTCCGGTCGCGTGAGCTGTGGGAACTCCACATACATCATGAACAGCCCGCTCGCGAACCAGAGCGCGAAGAACGCGCACAGCACGATGCCGGCCCAGCGATGAAACAAGAACAGCGGACGTTTCCAACTCATGACGGCAGCGTGGCTAGCGCCGCGTCCCGGCACCAGTTATTTACGGTTGCAACGAGCGTTAAAGGCGCGTTAACGCGCCACGCCAACCGTTATTAACTTACGTAACGCCGGTCGAGATTCGAGACTTCGCGGCCTGTTCCTGGCCGGGCCTCACATACCTATGAAGACTCGAATGCTTTCGACTGCGGTCGCAGCCATCCTTGTGACTGCCGCTCATTCCGCGGAGCGCACTTCAACCGACGTGGAAGCGGTGACGGTATTCGGCCAGCGCATCGGCTCGGCGCTTTCGGAACCAGCGACCACCGGATCGAGACTCGGCCTCACTTCGCTCGAAACGCCTGCCAGCATCGAAGTCATCGACGGCGAGCTGATTCGCCAGCGCGGCGACAGCACGATTGTCGAGGCGATCACTCGCGCGACCGGGTTGAGCAATGACGCTTCGCCCGGCGACGGCGGTTCGTCGATGGCAGCGCGAGGCTTCGTCGGTCACAGCTCGATCATGCAGCTCTACGACGGCTCGCGGCTGTTCATCGGCGCCGGCACGGTGACGTTTCCTTTCGACACCTGGATGGCCGAGCGGATCGAAGTCCTGCGCGGCCCCGCTTCGGTACTGTATGGACAAGGGGCGATTGGCGGCGTTATCAACGTGGAGCCTCGCAAACCCGATCCAACGGCGCAGAAAGGCGAATTGCTGGTCGGTGGCGGTACCGACGGCCGGCTCAACGCGGCGGTCGACTTCAACTCGCCGCTCGGCGCGGAGATGGCCTATCGCGTCGACGCCAGCTATCGCCAGGCGGACAACTGGGTCGAGCGCGGCGATTCGGACAGCCTCGCTGTGGCCGGCAGTTTCCTTTGGCAACCGACCGACGACTTGAGCATCACGCTCGCGAGCGACTACGTCGATCGCACGGACATGCAGTATTTCGGCACGCCGCTCCGCGATGGACGCATCGACGAATCGTTGCGCGAGCAGAACTACAACGTGAGCGACAGCGACATCAACTACAAAGATTCGTCGACGCGCTTGCGAGCACAGTGGCAACCAAGCACTGGCGTCGTGCTCACCAATACAACCTACTTTCTCGACACCGATCGTCACTGGCGCAACGTCGAGGAGTACTACCTGGACGACGCGAGCAACACTATCGAGCGGCTGTTCTACATCGAGATCGAGCATCATCAGCAGCAGATCGGCGATCAGTTTGCGGCCACCTTGAGCCAGGACCTTGGCGCACGCGCCAATACACTGGTGCTCGGCTTCGACTACGATCAAGTCGATTTCGAACACGTGAACAACTCGCCGTACAGCGGCAGCAGCGTGATTCCGATCCGTGGTTTCAATCCGGGACAGTTCGTCAACGTGGCGGGAACGTTTCCGAAGTATCAAACCGAGACGGATCACTACGCAGCGTTTTTCGAAGATCGCTTCGAGCTCAACCATCAGTGGTCGCTGATCGGCGGCGCACGCTACGACAGCAACGCTTACGAACGCACCAACCTGTTGAACGGATCGAAGATCCTGGCGAAATTCACCGATACGACGTGGCGTGTGGGTGTCGTGTATCAACCGCTGGATACGCTGTCGCTATATGCGCAATACGCGACTGCGGTCGATCCGATCGGCTCGCTCGCATCGCTGAGCGCCGCGCAGTCGCAGCTCGATCTCACTCACGGTGAGCAGATCGAAGTCGGCGTCAAACATCGCACGCTGGACAGCCGGCTGGAATGGACGCTCGCTGTCTACGACATCACCAAGAAAGATCTGCTGATTCCCGACCTGAGCACTGTCGATCCCGACGACGAAGCTCAAGTCGGTGAGCAATCCAGTCGCGGTGTAGAAGCATCGGTCGCATACACGATCAACGACCGTTGGCGCATCGATGCCAACGCCGCAATCCTCGACGCCGAGTACGACGACTACGCGGAGTTCACGGGCAACACGCCGTTCTCGATTCCGGAACAGCTGGCGAACCTTTGGGCGAGCTGGCAATTCGTAGCCGATTGGCGCGCCCGCGCCGGCCTGCGCTACGTCGGTTCCCGATATCTCGACCAAGGCAACACCATCGAACTGCCGAGCTACACAGTGATCGACGCCGCCGTCGACTGGGCCGTCAACGATGCGATGACGCTCAGTGCGCACGTTCGTAACGCCACCGACAAGACCTATGCGCAAGCAGCCTACGGCCCGCAATTCATTCTCGGCATGCCACGCACTTGGGAGTTGCAGGCTAGGCATCGGTTCTAACGAATCCGTGTTGCGCAGCGACGGCTGAAGATACTAGGCTCAAGGGAAGCCAGAGGAGACTTCCCCGTGGAATCAGCCCAGAAACAACCTCGCGCTGCTGTGATTCTGGCGCCGGGACAAGGCCGTCGTTATTCGATGGGACGGATGAATGCGATCTTCAAGGCCGACCTCGGTGAAACGGAAACCAAGTATTCCATTTCCGAGTGGTGGATCGATCCGAACACGCACGGCCCCGGCGTGCATCAGCATCCGGAAGATCACGTGTTTTGTGTGATCGAAGGGGTGCTGACCGTATTCGTCAACGGCGAGTGGTCGCAGGCGGAACGCGGCTCTTACATTCTCATCCCCGGCGGCACACCGCACGACTTCGAGAATCGGGGCACGGCGCCCGCGGGATTTATCAGCATCAATGTGCCCGGTGGCTTTGAGACGCATCTGCCTGGCATCGTCGAGTGGTTCGCCGCGAATCCTCCTACTGACGCCGGCAGCGACTAGGACATAGAATGTCCGTCGCATGCTGGTACTAAATCAGAACGATCTCATCGGCCTGTTACCTCCGCTAGCAGTCGTCGACGCCGTCGAGGCTGCGCTACGAGCTCATTCCACTGGCGGCATCGTCGCGCCGGCGCGGTTGCATTTGCATTGGGACGATCACACGCTATTGGCGATGCCGGCGGCGACCAAAACCGCCGCAGCGGTGAAGGTGGTTTCGGTTGTACCGAGCAACGCATCGCGAAACTTGCCGGTGACTATCGGAGCAATGCTTCTGAGCGATGGTACAACCGGCGCTCCGCTCGCCATCTTGAACAGTAGCGCGTTGACCGCACAGCGCACCGGCGCAGTGGGCTCGCTTGGAGTGAAGTACCTCACTCCCACAAACATTCACTCCGTCGGCATCGTTGGCTGCGGCACGCAGGCTGCCTGGCAAGCGATCTATGCGTGCGCAGTGCGACCGATCGAAGAGATCTTTGTCTATAGCCGCTCGACGAGCAGCTTGGAACGTTTCGCGGAAGTTGTGAATCGCCATGCGCGCGGCGTAAAGATCACCGCATGTCGGAGCACTCATGAGTTGCTCGAACGCACAACGCTTATCGTCACTGCGACGACTTCGTCGGAACCAGTGATCCCGGACGAACCATCGTTGCTGGAGAACAAGCATTTCATCAGCGTCGGCTCGTTTCGTCCGACGATGCAGGAGCTGCCGAGCTCGGTGTACCGGCTCGCCGGTCAGCTCGCCGTCGATTCGGAACATGCGATCCATGAAGTCGGCGATGTGATCAATCCCGTGAAAGCCGGCTTGCTGCGCGACTCGGACGTCTTCTTCATCGGCGAATGCGTCACCGGCAAGCGAGTGGTCGATACGTCGCGCACCACCGCTTACAAGTCCGTCGGCGCCGCCATGTACGATTTGTTTGTGGCAGAAGCGTTCTATCGCGCAGCGAAGACCCGCGGCGTGGGCACCGAAGTCGCGTTGTAGAAGCGGAGAGTTCGATGGCATTGGCCTTTGACGATCTGGCGTGGACACCTCCGGCGCACTGGACGCGAATCAAGACGATCGACATGCACACGGGCGGCGAGCCTTTGCGCGTGATCACCTCCGGGCTGCCACCCATCGAAGGTCGGACCGTGCTCGAAAAGCGCAGTTACTTCCGCGAGCATTACGATCACCTGCGCACTGGATTGATGTGGGAACCGCGCGGGCACGCCGACATGTATGGCGCAATCGTCACCGACTCCGAGACCGCCGATCTCGACGTGTTCTTCCTGCACAACGAAGGCTACAGCACGATGTGCGGACACGCGGTCATCGCGCTCACCAAGCTCGCGGTGGAAACAGGGTGGGTACGCGCGTCGAACGGTGAGGCTCGTCTCGCGATCAACGTTCCCGCCGGCACTGTGCAAGCACGCGCTGTTGTCAAGGATGGTAAAGCAGTCGCCGTTTCGTTTCGCAACGTGCCGTCGTTTGTTTATCTCCGCGATCAGCGAGTCGAAGTGCCCGGTGTCGGTTCGGTGCGCTTCGATGTCTCGTACGGCGGCGCCTTCTACGCCATCGTCGAAGCCGAGCCGCTCGGTCTCGATCTCTCGGCGCACGAATACAACCGGTTGATCGACGCCGGTCGACGCATCAAGAACGCCGTGATGGCGCACTTCCCGATCGAGCATCCCTTCGAACGCGAGCTGAGCTTTCTATACGGGACGATTTTCACCGGCCGTGCGGTCGATCCTCGTCATCACAGTCGCAATGTCACGATCTTCGCCGAAGGCGAAGTCGACCGATCCGCCACCGGTAGCGGCGTCAGCGCGCGAGCAGCACTACATCACGCGAGAGGCGAGGCTGCCGTTGAGCAAGGAATGACTATCGAGAGCATCCTCGGCAGCACGATGAGCGTTCGCGTCGTCGATACATTGAAGTTCGGCCCCTACGACGCAGTGATTCCCGAAGTCGGTGGCAAGGCTTGCTACAGCGGCCGCCACGAGTTCTGGTTCGATCCGGAGGATCCGTTGAACCGCGGCTTCATTTTTCGTTAGCCAGCGAAGCGGACGCGCCGGCGACGACGCGTCCGCGGCAGAATCATTCCTTGGTCACGACGTTGATCACACCGTAGGCGCCGTCCTCTTCGTCGTTCGGGCCAGCAGCCCAGAACAGAGAGTTCGTAGGCTGCCCCGAGACTCCATTGCCGAACTGCATGCCCCACAGACCGTCGACGTGAATCGGACGTTTGTCGAAGCCACGCAGCTTGCCCAGGAACACGCCCGAGATCGGCCCGAACGCATTGATCGTTCCATCGCCGAGGTTGCCGACCAGCAACGCACCCGCCAATGGACCGAAGCTCGCGGGCGCCATCGCCATTCCCCATGGTGCATTCAACGGACCGCGACTCGCGATACGTCGAACCAAACGCCCCTGAGGATCGAACACGTTGACGAAACCAAGTCCTGGACCTTTGACTTCTTCGTCGCCGCCCGGCTCCTCTTGTTTCGCATAGGTGACATAGATATCGCCGCCGATCGCCTGGATGCCAAACGGCGCGTAGGTTTTCGGCAGGCGCGGATCGGCGAAGCCGCCGGGCACCGTCACCGGCTTGAATGTTCCATCGAATACGTCGACACGCTGCTTGCTGAAATTGGCCGCATATAAAAGATGTGTCGTGCCATTGCCGCCGAACGCAAGTCCGGTGTACACCGCGCCTGTGCTGGAGTTGTCGACAGCGGTCAATGCGTTGGTGGGATTCACATTGGGTGCCCAACCTGCAATCGTTCCCTGCTCGGTCGCGAACAGGAACCGCGCCGGGCCGCTCGTCACGCCGTTTGTAACAACGAAGTCGGCGCCACTTGAAAAGACGATGCCAGTGGGATTGCCGGCGGTGCCGCCCGGACCCGGCACTGTCACAACCAACGATTGCGGTTGCCCATTGCCGTCGTAGAG
>Ga0247784_1000150_pt1 | contig 22420 bp, 19 predicted proteins | sample UWRJL169409R5_FD_179909 | JGI IMG/M metagenome (GOLD analysis project Ga0247784, IMG submission 179909) | Plant litter microbial communities from Arlington Agricultural Research Station in Wisconsin, United States - UWRJ-L169-409R-5 | ecosystem: Environmental > Terrestrial > Plant litter >...
CATCGCGCGAGCCAATATGGCGGATGCGCGCACAGCGGCCGGCGGGAATGATCTTGGTGACGACGCCCTCCTGTCGGATGTGGGCGTGGCTAATTATTGGCCCGGTGGCCGTAACTAAGCACCCGGGTGATTTGCCAGCTGCCGTTCTGATTGCGCCAAACCATCACGAAATCGGCTATTCCCTCGCACTTGCCGCTGGCGAACTGGCAGAAGCGATGCGAGCCCTGCTCGATGGCGCCGAAATCTTTGATGGGGAATACTTTGAGAGTTCCTGGCACGAGCTCACGACGAAACTTACCGCACGCGTGTTTCTCTGTGTTTGCCAGCATTTCCTGCCGCGACCAGGTGACACCGCCATTGTCATGATAGAACTCAACGTCCGGCGAAAAATAGCCGGCGTGCTTTTGAAGCTGCTCCGGTGAGCTGCAGTTGTTGAAAGCTCCAAACACGGCGGTGTCCAGCGCCGAGATGGTGTCGAACAAAGGATCGGCAGCCGCTTTTGTAGCAGGTTCATCGGTGGGTGCAGAAGCGACCGACGTCGCCAATGTCGTGACAGCAATCAAGACAGCTAGTGGCGGTATAAGCTTTTTCATGCAGATCCCTGAAGGGTATATGGCAGGTCTAACTTGATTTAGAAGTAGATCATAACGAATAACCTGCGGCTGCAACCTGTCAACTGCTCCAGCGCGTCTAACGAGTCATTCGTCCGCTAACGGAACCGATCCCCCTCGCGAGCGTTGATCGGCGAATGGCAACGGAGGGTAGGTGCCGATGACCCACAAAGAAATCCTGGAGCAAGCCAATGCGGCGATCTCCGCAGGAGACTTCGAAGGCTTTCTCAAGCTGTGTACCGAAGATACCGTCTGGACGTTCGAGGGCGATCGGACGCTCAGGGGAAAGGCGGCGGTGCGTGAGTGGATGAAGATCACATACCAGGAGCCGCCCAAGTTCAAAGTTCATCGCATGATTGCCGAGGGCGACTTCCTGGCGGCAATCGGCGATATCAGCTTGAAGGACGCAGCGGGCAAGGACGTTTTACATTCGTATTGCGATGTCTGGCGCTTTCGCGAGGGTAAGATGGCTGAGCTGCACGCGTTCGTCGTCGAGACGGCGAAGGCGTGAACCTGCCATCACAGCTTTCAAGTTCTTGGGCGGTTCATGGTGCTGCGGACGAAGGCATCGCGCCAGGCCCGAGTCTGTTCGACGATGAACTTCTGCACGGCGTGTACTCGCTTCGGGGTCATTCGCCGGTCGACGCGAACGATATGCAGCGGTACTTCGGCGCTTCGCCACTCGCGTAACGTTTCTACAACCGTTCCTTCGTCCCAATCTCTGCTGCCCATCCAGGCAGGTCCATAGCCGATGCCGAGTCCGGCGCGGATCATCTCCCAAGCGCCCTCCGGATCGTCGAAGGTGTGGCGTGGTTGAGGAGCGTGACGAACGATCGCGCCGTCGGCGGGATCGCGAAACCTCCAGCTGTCCAGCTGCCCCGTGACACGGTTGCGAAAGCCGATCAGATCGTGATCGCGCAAATCGGCGGGCGTTCGCGGCACGCCGTGCTTGCGAAAGTATTCAGGTGAGGCGCAGGCAATCCACGGAAATGTGCAGAGCTTGCGCGCGGAATGTCCTGGCAGCCCGGCGAGCTCACCGGAACCGACTGCGAGGTCGATACTTCGGACTGCCATGTTGAGGAAGTCGTCGGTGAATTCGATCTCGATGTCGATGCTGGGGTTGGCGCTCAAGAAGTCGGGCAGGCCCGGCATGAGACAACGTTTCGTGAACGAAGGCGGCGCGCTGATCCGGACGCGTCCCTTCTCGCCGCGATGCCCGAGCTCGGCGAACGCACCCTCGGCGATCTCGACTTCGGCAAGCAAGCGCCGGCCAACAGCAAGCAGGTGATCTCCTTCTGGAGTAAGCGATAGCGAGTGTGTCGTCCGGTTGAGAAGGCGGACTCCTTGAGCCTGTTCGAGCCTGCTGACTGACTTCGACATGGCGGACGTCGAGCAGTTGGAGCGCCGGGCTGCTTCCGAAAACGATCCCGCCTCCGCGACGCGCACGAATGACAGAAGCTGCACGAGGGACGCTGGCAACAGCGGTGTGGACATGCGGTCAACACTGTCATACCCGGCGACCGGCTACAAGAGACGACGCTTGCCTGTCACATTGGCTCCCAGCTCAGGAGAACAATGTGACCAAAACCATTCTGATCACCGGAAGCTCAAGCGGCCTTGGCCGCGCCACTGCGAAGCTATTCCATGCGAAGGGCTGGAACATTGTCGCGACCATGCGATCGCCGGAGCGGGAGACCGAGCTCACGACGTTTGATCGCATGCTGGTGACGCGGCTCGACGTTCAGGACGCGCGATCCATTCAGTCCGCGGTTGAAGCCGGCCTCACGAAGTTCGGCCAGATCGACGCGTTGGTGAACAACGCCGGCTATGGAGCCTACGGGCCTCTCGAAGCGACGCCGCTGGAGAAGATCCATCGCCAGTTCGAGGTCAACGTGCTCGGTCTGCTGGCCACGACGCACGCGATTCTGCCTCACTTTCGCGCAATCAAAAGCGGCACCATCGCAAACATTTCGTCCATCGGCGGCCGGGTCGCTTTCCCGCTCGGCACGTTGTACCACGGCACCAAATTCGCGGTCGAAGGGCTCTCCGAATCGCTGCACTACGAACTCAGCGTACTCGGGATCCGAGTGAAGGTCATCGAGCCGGGGATGATCAAGACGGATTTCGGCGGCCGTTCGTTCGACTTCAATAACGACCCGACGCTGATCGAGTATCAGCCGCTGGTTAAAAATCTCATGAATACGTTCGGCCCGATGATGGCAGGCGCGTCCGCGCCAGAGGACATTGCCGAGGTCGTCTACACGGCGGTCACGGATGGGACCGCTCGGCTTCGTTACGAGGCCGGGCCGGACGCTTCGCAAATTCTCTCGCAGCGAAAAGCGGACGACGACGCCGCTTTCATGGCAGGGATCAGGAAACAGTTTGGCCTCGATTCAATACATGAGGAATGAGCAATGAATGATCTAAAAGGCAAACGGGCATTAGTGACAGGTGGCTCGCGCGGCATCGGCGCCAGCATCGCGGTTGCGCTTGCGGAGAAAGGTGCGGACGTAGCCATTACCTATCATCAGTCGCCTGATCGAGCAGCTGACGTTGTTCGTAAGATTGAGGCAATGGGCCGGCGCGGGCTCGCTATCCGAGCAGATAGTGCAGATCCCGCAGCCGTGCGGCGTTCAGTCAACGAGGCGGTCGACACGCTTGGAGGTCTCGACATCCTCGTCAATAACGTCGGCACAGCGCGCATGGGCAAGTTCGTCGACCTGAGCCTTGAGGATCTCGATGCGATTCTCGACACCAACGTTCGCGCAACCGTGATTGCGACGCAGGCCGCCATCCCGCACTTCATGAGCGGCGGTCGCATCATTACCATCGGGTCGAATGCCGCGGAACGCTCGCCATTTCCCGGACTTGCCGCCTACGCACTGAGTAAGTCCGCGATGCTTGGGTTGACACGTCACCTCGCCCGCGAGCTCGGTCCACAGGGCATCACAGTGAATCTGGTGCAGCCGGGACCTACCGACACGGACATGAATCCGGCAAACGGTGGCGAGCTGGCCGATCTGAATCGGCGCCTGTCAGCGCTCAATCGGTATGCATCGCCGGCTGAAATCGCCGCCGCCACGGTGTTTCTGGCGAGCCCGGCAGCGAGCTACATGACGGGTTCCGTCGTCACCGTCGATGGTGGTTGGAATGCGTAGGGGAGAACCGGGGCCTAGACAACGATAGAAAATTCGCACCACACACCGTCCGGTGCGAATTCGAGTTTGGTCCCGCCTAAGTCGCGCGCGAGCGCATCTTCGAGCAGGCGGCTGCCGAAACCCCGGTGTCTCGGCGGAGTGACGCGCGGGCCGCCGCTCTCAGTCCACTTGAGCTTGAGATGTCCCACTGCATTCGCCCAATGCACTTGAACGCGACCTGCGGAAGCAGACAGCGCCCCATATTTGTAAGCATTGGTAGCGAGCTCATGCAGTCCGAGCGAGAGAGCAAGCGCGTGGTTGGGCGTGAGATCCACCGACGGGCCGGAGACATCGAACTGGCCCGTAGCGAACGGTTCCAGCGCACGACTGACGACGTCCCGCAAATTTGCCCCCGTCCAGTTGTGCAATGTCAGAAGCTCGTGAGCGCGCGCTAACGAGACGATGCGCTTGTTGATCTCATCCTGAGCAAATTTCAGATCGGGCGCACGGTGCAATGTATAAGAAACTATCGCCTGGATCGTGGCGAGCGTGTTCTTGAGCCGGTGACTGAGCTCATTCACCAACAGCCTTTGCAATTCCTCGGTCTTCTTCAGGTCGGAGAGGTCGCGACTCGCGCCGGAAATGGCGACGGGTTTCCGGGCCGGGCCAGCTCCGTCGAATTCCACCGTTCCCCAGGCGCTCAGCCATCGCCAGCTGCCATCCAGCTGCTTCACCCGGTACTCGATGTCGTACCGACCGTCCCCTTGAGGATCGAGGGCGTGTGCGACTCGCGACCACATCAATTGCAGATCGTTGGGATGAAACTTGTCTTTAACGCCTTGCTCGTCGTGCAGGAAACGCGCTTCGTTCAAGCCATAGAGGCGCTGGGCGTTTTCGTCGTACGTGCAGATGTTGTCGGCCAGCGTGTAGCGCCACGTCCCCATCTGCGAGGCGACCATCGCAAGGTCGAACGTGCGCTGTTGCCGATCGAGCGCCAGGCGCATTCCATGTTCTCTGCTGATGTCGTCGAAGCAGTTGACCGCGCCGACGAGATAGCCGGCACGGTCACGCAGTGGCGCGACCTGGAGTCGAGCGACCCATTGTTTGCCGTCCGGATTCTTGACGATCGATTCGGTGCCTTCAAAGGTTTCGCCGTGAAGCACGGCGCGGGCCATTGGAGTTTCCCAAGGCGGAATAAACCTGCCGTCCAGGGTCTCCATACGAAACGAACCGCAAAAGCGGTAGGCGGGATCCATCAATCCGACGGGCCGGCCCCATAACTCAACCGCCCTACGATTGACCCGAACAATGTGCCCGACGGAATCGCAGCAGTAGAAGCCGATAGGCAGCGCGTCGAGGACGGCTTGATCGAGCTCAAGCCATGTTTCCAACGTCGGAAGGTTGCCTGCTGGCCGGAGCAAGATGTCCGGCCGCAAGGTCGAGTGCGCCGTCGAAGCCTTGATCGTTGTGCCGTTCGCCTGACGGCGCAACACCAGGTCGTGATGATTCACGACATCGATCATTTCGGCCGCGCGCAGTCTCTCTGGTCGATAGCTGCACATGCAGATCATGCGCTGTCCGCGCACACTCTGCTGAACCAGAGACTCGTAAGACTGAAACTCGGTCCATCGATCCTGGCCGACCCACGCGCAGTTTCCATTCGTACGAAGGCCTTTGAATCCGGCAGTAACTGCGTCGCCGGCGCGTTTCAGCAGTCCAGTCACGAGCTCGTTGCCTGGCAACGGCTGGTTCGGGTCGTAAAAAGCAGCCCCGTCAAGGATTTCAACCTGGCCGCTGCGCTCTCGATCGTCCAGGTCTGGCACCACCGTGCGAAGGGCAGCTCGGGCGGCCGTGGCATTCAGAGGCGCGCCGGTCACCCACAGGCAGCGTTCGTTGTTTTCCAGGCCGGCCTTGAAATAGGGCACCAGGACATCGTGCAGCTCGTCGGCTGCCTCAAACAGATGACCGACATGGCTGCCCCATCGCAGCATCGGAATGGCTGCGAGGCCGGACGGCGCCTCATCGTGTTGCGTGCGTGCCGATAACATATTCTTGGATCGAACATTTGCCCGGCGATGGGCAGCGCTCAGCGGGACGCGCGTCGCCAGAACACGTTTCCTCCCGGACCATTCGGCCAGTCGACTGCATGATCAATCATACTGGAGCGCGCGACAAATTTGAGTGCCTGCTCGCACGCTGTTCAGAAACAATGGAAGGTACGGTGTTTTCGTACAACCTGGGCGTCGCATGCATCCACTCGAACTTCAGGTGCCATCATTTCCTTTGACGATTGCAGGACAAGGGCCGGCTGTCTTGTTACTGCGGATGGCGAAAAAATACAATACGCTGGTCGATGGATCGGCAAAGATAACGAGTCCGACTGCGGGAGCTGCATGTTGAATCCCACCCTGATCCGCGGCTCCATGCACTATTGGCGAATCGAGCCGGATCGACGCTTGCAGCCGGGAGTCCAGTGTTACGCGTTGGTGAATCCGGCGCATCCTATGGCGAGCCACTCGTCGTTGCCCGAGTTCGAAGAGCAGGTGCTGCTGCCGGACGGCTATTCAGAAATCGTCTTCGTTCTGGACGGTCGATTCGAGCGTCGACCGGTCGGCCAGGCGAGGCCGCGGGCTGTCATGGCGTCGAGCTATGTCATCGGGGGGCGATCCAGCTCCATCGTGGCAAGCAATCTGACGCCGGTGCGAGTCGCGAGCGTGAAGCTCGATCCGCGCCTGCTGCAAAAAATCATCGGCATACCGCTCGACGAATTCCGCGACGGCGTAGTCACCGTGAACGATCTTGGCTGCAAGGAGCTGCTGAGGTTGGAGGATGCCGTCGCGAATGCATCGTCGGCGTCGGGTATCGCCAGTGTTCTCGACACGTTCCTGCTTCGCATGCCGCGCATTTCGCATTCGAGAAGGTCTGCGGTGACCGAGCTATTGCGCGGCGTGCACGGCACTCACGGCACGCTGTCGATCATGGAGTTCCTCCGCGCACGAGATTTGAATGCCCGCACCATGGAACGTCACTTCGGCGCCTGTATGGGGATGACACCCAAGCAATATGCTCGCATCGTGAGATTCAAGCGAAGTTACGGCCGCTTGATGTTGGGTGGGCCGGACCGCGGCAACGTCAAGGCGCACCTGGAAGGCTACTACGATCAATCGCACTTCGATCGCGACTTCAAACGCTTCCTTGGCGTGTCGCCTCGCGAACAGATCGCCGGCCGCAGCGCCTGGACGACGACCGTGTCGGATCATTTGCTGGAACAGGACCTGGCCGCGAACGGCGGCAGTTGAGCCTGTGCGCTGACGAATAGTTACAAGACAACGACTGCCGTTTGCTCTCATGCTCGATCGGCGCCACGACGTGCGCAACCGCAAGGAAGTCATCGAGCATGGCTATCGCACTCAGCATCAACAATGTTCGGCACCAGACAGATGCCGACGCCGAAACTCCGCTGCTTTGGGTATTGCGTGATCATCTCGGTTTGACGGGCACGAAGTTTGGCTGCGGTATCGGCCAATGCGGGGCATGCACCGTCCATATGAACGGTTCGGCGATCCGCTCGTGCCTGGTGCCGGTGAAAGACGTGGGCAATGCCAGGATCACGACCATCGAAGGCCTGGCTCGCGATGCAAGTCATCCTTTGCAGCGAGCCTGGATGGAGCATAACGTTCCTCAATGCGGTTATTGCCAAGCCGGCATGTTGATGGCCGCGGCGGCGCTGCTGCGCGAGCATCCAAATCCCACCGACCAGGACATCGACAGCGCGATTACAAACATTTGTCGGTGCGGTACATATCCGCGTGTCCGAGCGGCGATCCACGCAGCCGCTGGCGGTCGCGAGGGAGAGCGGCGATGAGCCGCACGAACATCAGCAGACGAGATTTCATCGTCGCAACGAGCGTGCTTGCCGGCGGCGCGATGGGAATCTCCGTGCTGCCACGCTTGGCAGCGTCGCAAAGTAACGGTGCTTCGGAAATCACTCCATGGCTCGTGATTGCCGCGGATAACACGATCACGCTGCGTGTACCCGGGCCGGAGGCGGGGACCGGCGGCACAACGCAGGCTGCGATGCTGATCGCCGAGGAACTGAAGTGCGATTGGGCACGCGTGCGCACGGAACCAATTTCCTATGTCCGCAATGTTCGCGAGGGCAATCTATACATTGGAGCGACAGGCATATGGTCCTCGTTTGCCGGCGGAAATCATGCCCCCGAGATCCGAAGCACGCTGCTTCAAGCAGGAGCAAGTGCGCGTGAGCGTCTGAAGGCCGCCGCCGCAGCTCGATGGAGTGTTCCCGTCGAGGACCTCGAAGCGCGCGACAGTATTATTCGTCACACGCCGACGCGACGGAAGGCAAGCTACGGCGAGTTGGCTGCTCTCGCGGCGACGATCAAGCTGGCCGAAGAGCCCAAGCCGAAACCGGAATCCGAGTGGACACTCCTTCGCAAGACGAATCCTCCACGACTGCATGTCAGGTCCGTCGTCGATGGCAGCTCAGTGTACGGCATGGACGTTCGCGTGCCAGGCATGCTGTACGCCGCGCTGGTTCAATGTCCGGTGCACGGAGGCAGGCTCAAACGCTTCGATTTTGCCGCGATTCAAAATATGCCGGGAGTGCGCGGGGTGGCAGTGATCGATCCGGCGGAGCCGCGCATCGAACTGAAAAAGCCCGCATATTGGGCCAGCACCGAAGCTCAGAGTGGAATCGCGGTGGTGGCAGAGCATTACTGGCAGGCTCGGACGGCTCTTGCAGCGATGCCCATCGAATGGGATCTCGGCGCCGGCGTCGAAAGGCGCGACACACAGCAAATCTACGACGCGATTCATGCGCGTCTGGATCAGCCGCCAGAGGATCTGGTGAAAGACCAAGGCGACGCACCCAAACTTATTGCGGCTGCCGGCAAAGGTGTGATCGAAGCGACCTACCGCACGCCCTTGTCCGAACACGCAACCATGGAACCGCTCAATGGCACGGCGTTGGTCACGAAAGATCGCGTCGAGCTCTGGCACCCGGCAGCGATGGCGATGCAAGCGCTGGTAATCGCACAGGAAGAGACGGGCGTCGAGCCCAAGAACATCGAGCTGCATCCGCCGCTCATCGGCGGCAGCTTCGGCCGACGTGTCGGCGCGGATGACGTGCGTATGGTGCTTGCTGTCGCCAAGAAGTTTCCGGGCACGCCCGTCCATGTGATCTGGTCGCGAGAGGAAACATTTCGGCAGGGCCGCTATCGCGATCTGCAAGCCGTGCGTTTCGCGGCGACATTGGATGACGAAGGTCTCCCCGAAGCGCTCACCGTCCACATAGCAGGCCACAACGTCATCACGCTGGGGATCGTCGACAGCATCTACGTGAATGGTTGCATCCCGAATGTGCGCTTCGAAACCTCATCGGTACCGATGCACATTCTCACTGGCCAGTTCCGAGGTCCCGGCTACAACTCGCATTGTTTCTTCATCGAGTCGTTCATCGATGAGTGCGCGGCGCGCGCCGGCATCGACCCTTTGGAATACCGACTGAGAATTGTTCGGCGATGGGCCGACGAGGGTTGGAGCAAATGCCTGAAAGAAGTCGGCGGACGAGCGGGCTGGGGTCAGCCGCTACCGAAAGGGCATGCGCGCGGCATTGCCATGGGCAGCTGGGCCACAGATGGCGAGCCGGGCAAGGGCACCATCGTGGCTGCGGTTGCAACGGTCGAAGTGAAGAACGACGGAGCATTGCAAGTGCATTCGCTCGACCTGGCGTTCGATTCCGGTCGCATCCTCAATGCAGACGCCGTGCAGGCGCAATTGCAGGGCTCGATGATCTTCGGCTTGAACATGTGTCTGAACGAAGAGCTCAACGTCCAGGACGGTCGCATCGTCGAAGACAACTTCGATCGCTATTCGATGTTACGAATGGCCGACGTGCCGCGCTCGATCAACATCCATATGGGAGCGCTGAGCGGGCACGATCGTTACGGTGGCACCGGCGAGGTCGGCGTCGGCGTGGTCGCACCAGCAGTCGCGAATGCGATATTTGCAGCGACAGGGCAACGCGTGCGAACGATGCCGTTCCGCGTCGATGTGCTCCCACCGCAGCAGAGCCACGGCTGATATCATGGGCTGCAAATAACGCGGACGGTTACATTCGAGACGTCGTGCGAAGGCCGAGTGGCTAGAGCGCTAGCTCGCTGCTATGGCAGCCGCTTTTCGCGGTAACTCTTTCGGACTGATCGATTTCCTTCTTATGCTTGGCTTCAGCCCATTCTATTGGGGCTCCATTCTGGCCTTCAGCTACATGTACCGTCATCCGGTCGCACTGCTGCCACCGATACTGCTCGGATACGGATACATCTTGGTGCTGGAGGTCTCGCTCAGTGGCGGGCGCACCAGCCAAGGTGTAGTTCGCGTGCTTGATACGGTACGCAAGCCGGTCACGCGGAAGCCAGGTTCCCGAAGATTTGGGCGAATTCTCCGCAGTCCCGGTGGCGCAAGAGGCAGCCGAGCAGGCAAGATGGGGGACGGCACCAGGACACGCGACGAATGCACACCATTCAGACCTCACTATTCTCCGCCGCCATCTCGGTCTGCGTGCTGTGTGCGTTGCTCGCGCGCGATAACAACTCTCCCCAAAGACGATACGGATACTTCTTGATCTATCTCGTCGTCGAAGCGACGGCGTTTGCGTTCGAGTGGTTGCTGCTGCACCCGGCAATGCCAGCCAAGGCGCTTTGGTTGGGGCTGTTGATGGGATTGTCGTTCCTGGTAGCGCCGTGTCTGTGGCTGTTCGCGCGCCAGATTACAGAGGACGAGACGCCGGCAATTCGCTCGCTGCCGGCCTGGCATTTCCTGATTGTAGGCGGCGGCTTCGCACTCACCGTGCCGCTCTTGCTGTCGGCACACCTGGGGACGGACTTCGCCAACCCGGCGCATGTTCCAAGCGCCGCGCACAGTCTGTTCATTCATACGACGATGCTCGCCTGCGTCGTGCTGTTCCTGTGTCAGGTTCCGTACTACCTCAGGGAATGCATTCGGATCCTGGCGCGGCACGCCGACCATGCCCGGGCGTTGTTCTCCAATATCGAGGACAAAAGCCTCAATGCTCTTCGGGTGCTGATCTTTGCCGTTATCGCCAAATGGCTGGTCGGACTCCTACGCGCACTGCATTGCCTGGTCTTGGGCCAGGACACAGGATTGGGACTGCTGTTTGCCGGGCTTGAAGTGTCGGTGACCGTCGGGGCTCTGATCTTCGTGATGCGACAGTCGATGGCGTTCAGTGTCGATGAACGCAAGCTGGTGCACGATCTATTCGATCCGCCGGCGGACCCATCGAATGATGCCGATACCAAATACGCACATTCGTCGCTCGATCAGGCCACGCGAACGCGCGTTCAGCGCAAGCTGCGCCACGCGATGAACGATCTGCAGCTATTTCGAGACAGCCGCCTGACGTTGCGCGGCCTGTGCCAGCAGATCAAAGAGAATCCCCACTATGTATCGCAGGTCATCAACCAGGACCTGCACAGTAATTTCTACGACTTCGTTAACAGCCATCGTATCGACAGTGCCAAGCAAGCACTCGCCGGGTCCTCCGAAAGGACCGTGATCGAGGTCGCCCTCGACACCGGATTCAATTCCAAATCCACCTTCAATGCTGCATTTCGACGCTACGTCGGTATGACACCGAGCGAATATCGCCGGTCCGCGGCCGATCTGGGGTCCTATCCGGACGGATCGGACGCCCGCACGACCTGAAGCCGGTAGCGTTGCGCCTCGATGAGCCGAACCGCCGTTCGGCGGATTACTCATCGGAGCGTCCATGCAGATCAAACTCGACGTCAATGGCCAGGCCCGCGAAGTAGAGGTCGATCCGTCGACCCCGTTGCTTTGGGTGCTACGCGACCACTTGGGCATGACCGGCACGAAATTCGGATGCGGGGTGGCGATGTGCGGTGCTTGCACTGTGCATTTCGACGGCGCCGCCGTTCGTTCCTGCTCCGTGCCTGCCAACGCAGCAGTCGGTGCTCGGGTCACCACCATCGAAGGTCTGTCGTCCGACGCGAGCCATCCGTTGCAACAAGCGTGGCTCGAACTGAATGTGCCGCAATGTGGCTATTGCCAGGCCGGAATGCTGATGTCTGCGGCTGCCCTATTGAAGGGAAATCCAACGCCCAGCGACGCGGACATCGATGCAGCGATTACGAACATCTGCCGGTGCGGTACCTATCCTCGGGTAAGAGCGGCCATCCACAAGGCGGCCGACGCCATGCGTTCCGCATCCGGGGGCCGATGATGAGCACGCAGGGAATTCTCACACGCCGCGAATTCATGGTCGCGACTGCGAGTGTCGCAGGTGGCATGAGCATTTCGATACAACTCGTCGCAGCGGCCGTGAGCGATGGCAAGCCCAAGGCACTGCCGGCACGTGACGATGTGGTCGAGCTGAGCCCCTGGATCGACATTGCGCCGGACGACACGGTTGTCATACGGGTGCAGTCGCCAGAATCCGGCAACGGCGTCCTGACACAAAACGCCATGACGGTCGCAGAGGAACTGCACTGTGATTGGCGCAAGCTACGCGTGGCAAATTTCTCCGCCAGGCGCGATTTTCTCGAAGGTAATGTTTATTCGTCGACGTCAGGCATCGGAGCCACGTTTGCCGGCCGCTCCACGCTGCCTGATCGCATGCAACTGCTGTTGCAAACCGGTGCCAGCGCTCGCGAACGGTTGAAAGCGGCGGCCGCGGGGCGCTGGAATGTGCCTGTCGCGGAGATCGACGCGAAGGACAGCGTGCTCACTCACAGGCCAACCGGACGCACGCTTCGCTTCGGCGAGGTGGCGGCAGCGGCGGCCACGATCCGGCTGGAGGTCGAACCGCCTTTGAAATCGCCGAGTCAGTGGACGCTGCTCGGCAAGTCCAGCCCGTTCAAGTTTCACAATGCCGCAGTCGTCAACGGCAGTGCTGTGTACGGCATCGATGTTCGGCTGCCAGGAATGTTGTACGCAGCGCTCATGCAGTCGCCGGTGCAGGGCGGAAGGTTGAAACGCTGCGACTTCGCAGCGATTAAAAACATGCCGGGAGTCCGAGGCATCGCCATCGTCGACCCGGACCAGCCGCGCAAGTCGATCAAGTCGCTATTTGGTGGCGGCGAGAATGCACCGCAAAGCGCGGTCGCCGTGGTTGCAGATCATTACTGGCAAGCGCGCAAAGGGTTGGAAGCATTGCCGATCGAGTGGGACGACCGAGCCGGCGCCCAATGGAAGTCGACCGAACAGATCTATCGAGCGACGCTTGCCGCACTGGAACACCCCGGTGAGAAGATAGAGAAAAACGAGGGCGACACGCTTGAGACGCTCAAGCACAGCGGGCGAATTGTCGAAGCTACCTATCTCACACCCTTCTGCGATCAAACACCGATCGAGCCGCTCAATGGCACGGCATTGGTAACCGGCGATCGGGTTGAAATATGGCATCCGGCTGCAATGACGGCACAGGCGTTTCTGACCGCGGTCGAGGAGGGTGGCCTCGGACCTGAGCACACGTATTTCAATCAAACATTGGTCGGCGGCAGCTTTGGCAGGCGCATCTTCGCGGACGACGTGCGGATGGTCGTGGCCGTGGCGAAACAATTCCCAGGCCGGCCTGTGCATGTGATCTGGTCGCGCGAGGAGATGATGCGACAGGGACGCTATCGCAATCTCACCGCCGCTCGTATCAAAGCAGCGCTCGACAAAGATGGGCTGCCCTCGGCAATGCTCGTGAGGGTTTGCCGCCAGCGAGGTGAGCAGGGAATCGCCGACTGTGCTTACACAAGTCTCGGCACGATTCCGAATGTGCGGATCGAGTCGCAACCATTGCCGCTGCACATTCTGACGGGCGCGTATAGAGCGCCCAGCTACAACTCCAATGCATTCTTCATGGAGTCGTTCATCGACGAGTGCGCGGTAGCGGCCGGTATCGATCCGATCGAGTATCGATTGCGCCTGCTGGCGCGTTGGCCAGACGAAGGCTGGCACCGATGTTTGCAGACTGTGCGTGACAAGTCAGGTTGGGGCAAGAAACTACCTGAGGGGCAGGCGCAGGGAGTCGCGATCGGCAACTGGAGTATGTGGGGGCAGCCTCGTGCGGGAACCACCGTGGCTGTGGTTGCGACCGTCGCAGTGACGTCGAACGGCGAGATCCAAGTCCCGCAGCTCGATCTGGCATTCGACTGCGGGCGCGTTATCAACCCGGATGCCGTGCTGGCGCAAATGCAGGGCGGGATGATCTTCGGCGCAAACATGGCGCTCAACGAGGAACTGAACGTAGAGAACGGTCGCATCGTGGAAGGCAACTTTCACCAATATCCCATGTTACGGATGGCTGACGCGCCTCAATCTCTGCGCGTGCATTTCGATGCATTGTCCGGGCATGAGCGGCGCGCTGAAGTCGGCGAGCCGCCCGTCGGCCCAATTGGGCCGGCGATCGCCAATGCGATCTTTCGTGCGACAGGCCGGCGCCTGCGCGCGACGCCACTCCGCAAACAACTGCTACGTTGATCGCGACGACCGTCGCAGCTCATCAAAGGCGAGCGAACATTTCCCCGATCGAGACCGAACCACGCGCCACCGCCCATCATTCATGCGCAACGCCGCAGTGAAGTTGCCCACGATCTGATCCGGTGCGTCCAGTGCGCTCACCGTGTGGTCCGCGTCATTGGTGACAACTCTTACCGCGCCGGGTGCGACGCTCAGCCTGTCCGCCAGCGCGAGGCCCAACGCCCGGTTGCGCAGGTCCTGCGACGGCGAAGGAGGGGACGCGAACTGCACGTCCAATTCTCCGGTCACAAGACCCGAACCCAGCGCCGAGGTGATCGCGTCGAGCGAATAGGTCGGCGGAGCCGGTTGAACGACTAGAACACTGAGGAAATGCAGCAGCGGAGCGTAGAGAGCCAGCGCGACCGCCGTCACGAGAATTTGTGAGAACAACGATGCAGTACGTTGCCCGGCTTGCAACATCAAACCGCTCCGGGGTAAGACGGGAAAATCGCTTGGGTCAGGCGTTGCGATTCGTTCCATAGCCTTGCAGCGACGCTCGCGTCCAGTGCCTGCGGAGGAACTTTCGCCAGCGTCGGATAGCCGCGGGTTTCGCCGAGTTTGTCGGGACCGTAATAGAAGCCGCCTTTTGCCAGCATTGAAGTTGCGGCGAACAGCGCTGGCAGCGCGCCCTGCGCTGCCGGCTGGAACAGAAACCAAAGGAAACGACGTGCCATGCCGGGGCCGCTCCAGGCGCCCGCGCCATTAGGCAACAGATCAGTGCGCGAAATACCTGGATGCGCGGCGATGCTCTGGATGCCCCAGCCGGCAGCCGTGCTACGGCGTTGTAGTTCGAACGCAAACATCAAGCAAGCCAGTTTCGATTGGCCATAAGCCACCATCGGTTTGTAGCTGCGCTCTGATTGGAGATTGTCGAAGTCGATCGCACCGTCTCGGGCTGCGACGCTGGAAAGACTGACTACGCGCGCTTGGTCGGTCCGCTCCAGCAGCGGGAGAAGCTGACCAGTCAGTGCGAAGTGGCCCATGTAGTTCGTGCCGAACTGCAACTCGAATCCGTCGGTAGTCAGTACGCGCCTCGGCGGCGTCATCACGGCTGCGTTGTTGATCAGCAAATCGAGGCTGCGTCGTGAGCTGCGCAGCCTCTTGCCGAATGCCGCGATGGAATCGAGACTGGCCAGGTCCAAAGTCTCGAAACTCACCTTCGCGTCCGCAACGCTGTGACGAATCCGTTCGACGGCGTCAGCTCCCTTGGACGGATTGCGTCCGGCAACGACGACGGTCGCTCCAGCATGAGCCAGCGCCAGCGCGCATTGAAATCCCAACCCGCCAGTGCCGGTGACGACCACGGTACGGCCGCGTTGCGAAGGAATATCGGCAGTTGTCCACTGAGTCATGAGCGTTGTCCGAGGAGTTCAATGAGTGGTCGGAAACCGCGTGCCGCTGAGCTCTTCGCTGACCTTCCACAGGCGAGCGGCTGCTTTGATGTCCGCGGCGGTCGGAGGCACGACAGCGAGACCGAGCGGCCCGCGTATTTCACCGAAGCCGGTGGGGCCGTAATACGCGCCGCCCTGTGCATCCGGTGCGGTCGCGGCATACAACGTCGGCATCGCGCCCTGTGCGGCCGTCTGGAACAGAAATCCCAAATAGCGACGCGCGAAGGTTGTGGGCGAACCATCGGGGTTCAGCTGCAGGTTGGTGCGCGAAACTCCCGGATGGGATGCGATGCTACGCAAGCCCCAGCCGGCTGCATCGCTGCGGCGTTGTAATTCCAGAGCAAACATCAGGCAGGCCAGCTTCGACTGGCGATAAGCAGCTAACGGATCGTAGTCGCGCTCGAATTGCAGGTCTTCGAAGTGGAGCGCGCCGCGACCGGCGGCAATGCTGGACAAAGTGACGATTCGAGGTGAGTCGGCCCGCTGCAACAGGGGCAGTAGCTGCGCAGTCAGTGCGAAGTGGCCCAGATAGTTGACGGCGAACTGCATCTCGTATCCGTTTGCCGATGTGCCGCGTTGGGGCGGCTCCATGATTCCCGCGTTGTTGATCAATCCATCCAGGCGAGGCAGTGTTGTGTTGAGGCGTTCGCTCAACGCACGGATCGAAGCGAGATCCGCCAGGTCGAGCGTTTCGAACTGCACGCGAGCGTGTGGCGCTGCCTGCTGGATGTTAGCGATTGTTTCTTTGCCTCGTTGCGGATTGCGTGCTGCGATCACGACCTGAGCCCCGGCGGCCGCCAGAGCCTTGGCGCTTTCGTAGCCGATGCCGCTGGTTCCGCCGGTGACGAGGAAGATACGTCCTCGCTGCGACGGCATGTCGTTCAAACTCCAGTCGGCCTTCGGTGCGCCTTGTGCGAAGGCGTTCCCGATCGTGATGGCGACGGTCGCCACCAGGGTCGCGAGATGTCGAGCGTGTGTCGTGTGCATTACCTGTTCTCTGTGATGACGCGCCGGAATCAGAAGCGATAGGTCATCCCGAGGAACATCGAGGCCGCTGAGTCGGACTCGATCAAGGGGCTGTCCGCGATCTCATCGGGTAACAGCGTGTAGCGCACGCTTGCCATCATTGCCCAATGCTCATCGAGCGGCCGCATGAGGTTGACTCCTACCTGAGCAGTCGTGGCCGCACCGGGTTTGTAATCCACGACGCCGCGAGACACTTCTTCGTCGGTGATGCCGTAGTAGTAGTTGGCGAGGTCGTCCGAAAGATAGGACACGCTCAGCTGAGGCGTGATGGTGAGCAAGCCTCGCTGCAGACGGTAGGAATAGGTCAGCGACATTTCCTGGCCGCTGCTCGTGTCCGTTACATCAGTCACGGCGCGAAGCTGCACCTCGCCGAAGCCGCCGCGCCAGCTCAACCCGAATCCCGCGTCGAATTGATCGTCCCGATCTTCGAGCAGGCGACGATCGATGCCGCGAGCGGCCAGTTCGTCGACTCCCAAGTCTTCGCTGTCGATGCCGTCGAAGCGCACGGCGCCGAGCACGTCGAAAGAGAACATCGGCGTATGGATGAAGTGATAACCCCCGGTCGGGCCGCGCAAGAAAAGTCGCTCGCCCTCGTAACTCAACAGTGGAATCGGGCGGATGCGAATGTCTTCACCTGCATAGGGACTGGCGAGCGCGGCGACGCCGGCGCCGATGCCCCAGCGAGCGGCATCCTGTTGTTGGGCGGAGGCGCCGACGGGCAGTGCCAGCAAGGCGGAAACGAACAGCAATTTATTCATGAGCGTTGACCTGTCCGGTGAGGGCGTGGGGTGAGGCACCATTGACGTCGAGTGGGATTCGTCGTGTCATGGGGCACATGCTGCCGGATTGGTTTTTAAAAACTCTTTAATCGCTGCTGTGCCAAAGTCGCTTCATGGAAGCCGCAGTCCGAATTTTGTTGGTTGAAGACGACGCGATGTTGGCCGAAGCCGTGCGCACCGGCTTGGAACAACAGCAGTGGCGTGTCGATTGGCTCGCGGACGCGGCGAGTGCCCGCCTGGCGCTCATGGATCATGGTTACACGGCGGTATTGCTCGACCTCGGGTTACCGCGTGGGAATGGGCTGGACTTGCTGAAGTTCGTTCGCTCGCGTTATGACACTACCCCGGTGTTGATTCTCACGGCGAGAGACAAATTGAGCGAGCGCATCAGCGGACTCGACGCGGGTGCGGACGACTATCTCGTGAAGCCGTTTCAGTTGGATGAGCTTGCGGCGCGCGTTCGGGCGGTGCTGCGCCGTTGCCAAGGGCGCGTGTTGCCGGTGCTGGCGCACCGGGATGTCGTGATCGACCTGGCCAAGCGAATCGTGACGCGAGCGGGACAATCGGTGACGCTCGGCATGCACGAGTACCGTACGCTGCTGACGCTGATGGAGAATCGTGGCCGCGCGCTTTCGCGTAGCCAGCTGGAAGATGCTGTGTATGGCGGCGATGGCACGATCGAGAGCAACACCATCGCGGTCTACATTCATCAGCTGCGACGCAAGCTCGGTGACGATTTCATCAATACCGTACATGGGTACGGCTATCGTGTCGGTGACGCAGGCGAATGACATCATCATTGCATGGTCGGCTGCTGCTCACGATCCTGATCGTGATTTCCTTGATATGGGGCGCGTGGTTCGGATGCCAGGTGCTGCAAACGAAGCAGCAACAGGAAGCCGCCTGGGATGAAATCTCGCGCGACACGGCCGAGAAGATCATCACCTCCGTGCCGATGGATCTGGGGATGACATCCCAACCGCCCGGTTTTCGCGTCGCTGCGTCCCCGGAGTCTCAATTGCATCAGCATCGCATGGGGTTTCAGATCTGGTTGAAGGAAGACCAGCGCATGCTGCTCGGCTCGCCGCAACTGGGTCGAACGCCGCTCAGAGCCGATTTCATCGACGGTCCGGCAACCGTGCATCTGGCCGATGAAGCGTGGCGTGTGTTCGCGATGTCGGACGCCGGGAACCGAATCCAGGTCCAGATCGGCAAGCCGCAGAGCGAGTTGGATGCGGCGGCTCGCTATCAACAGCAGATCACGCTGCTGGCTGCCGTCGTCACATTTGTTTTATTGGCGATAGCGATCTGGTTTGTCATCTGCACTTCGCTGCGCTCGGTCGATCGCCTGCAAGACATCATTCAGGCGCGCCACTCGCTCGATCTCGATCCGTTGCCAAACACGCAGCTGCCCAGCGAGCTGCGGCCGCTGGTCGACTCTTTCAACCGGTTGCTGGCTCAGCTTGGCGCCGCCCTGGAAGGCGAGCGGCGTTTCATCGCCGACGCCGCACACGAGCTGCGCACACCTCTGGCCGCGCTCACTGCGCATGCCGAATTGGCGCTTACCGCGCAGGATGAACGTAGCGAGCGAGAGGCGCTTCTGAAACTCATGGCGGTCGTGAAACGTAGTAGTCGCCTGTCCGAGCAATTGTTGGATCTGGCACGTATCGATTCGCGTCCCGAAGCGAGCGGCCCTCAATCCATCGAGCTACACGATCTCGTGTTGCTGGTGGCGCGTGACTTTGAGGTCATGGCGAGCAAGAGACTGCAAACATTGTCCCTGCAAGTCGAGCCGTGCGCGATGAATGGATACGTCGACGAGCTCGGTATTCTGGTCCGCAATCTCATTGACAACGCACTTCGTTATGCAGGCGAGGGTGGGCGTATCGAGATCGCCTGTAACAACGCAACGACGGCGGGCGGTGCGAAGGAAGTTCGATTGCAGGTGGCCGACAATGGCCCCGGCGTGCCTGCCGAAGAGCGCCAGAGAATATTCGATCGCTTCTACCGGGTCGCCGGTTCGAGCGAGCGCGGCAGTGGAATCGGCTTGTCGCTGGTATCGCGCATCGCGCTGTTGCATGGAGCGTCGATCGCAGTTTCTGAGGGTCTCGGGGGGCGTGGATTTGCAGTCGCCGTGAGCTTCCCCGGCGACGCGTAATCAAGAAGTCATACGTTCATTGTCGCCGTTCCAAACCAGCGCGACGCGGCCCGAGTCATGTCCTCTTCGTCCGGCATAGCTTCGCTCGCCCAGGCAACGAAACCGTCGGGACGCGCCAGCACAGCGCTCAGGCCGAGCCGATCTTTCACATCGCCTGAAACGTAATTGATCCGTCCGCTCCAGCACCTTGCAAGCGCCTGAAGTCCGGCACGTGCATCGAAGTCCAGCAGCAAGCTCCGTCCGTCACGGAACAGGGTGCCGATGTTTGTTCCGTCGAGCAGCTCGAAGTCGGGCACGCTGCAGCCTACGAGTGGATGGTTGCCGCCAAAATCGTAGCGGAGGGACATGCCCCACACGCGATCGGCGAAGTAGTTGGCGCCGTCGCGAGTCTCGATCAGATCGCGCATGATGGCTGCGAGTGCGCGTGTACTTCGAGTCGGTCGCATGAGTGCGACTTGCGCGCGCGACCAGTCGAGAATCTGCGCTCCCAGCGGAGCTCGTTCGCTCGTATAAGTGTCGAGCAGATCGGCCGGCGCGGCGCCGTGAAGGGTGGCAGCGAGCTTCCACCCTAAATTCATCGCGTCGCCGAGTCCCAGGTTGAGTCCTTGGCCGCCCAGGGGAGAGTGAATGTGTGCGGCGTCGCCGGCGAGCAAGACACGACCTCGACGATAGGTAGAGACTTGTTGGGCTCGATCGGTCCATGTCGTTGCAAGTTGCAGCGTCGTCACATTGACGTCTGTGCCGGACACCTCGCGCAAGACTGACTGCACATGCTCGCGTGTGATCGGCCGCGTGCGATGAAAGGCACCGCCATCGAACTGGACCATCGCGATCGTTCCGGGCGGCGTGAACGTGTACATGCCCGTCGGCGTGTAATGCCTGCCGGCGCTGAGCTTGTCCGGATCGGCGAGCACCCCTTCGATGGAGTAGCCGGTGAACTCGGGTTCGGTGCCGACGAATTCGAAGCCGCTCGCCTTGCGCACCGTGCTTCGACCGCCGTCGCAGCCGACGAGCCAGCGTGCGTGCACAGTTTCGCTGCCGGCGCGAACAATTACTTCGTCATTTGCTTGCTCGATGCCGTCGACTCCCAGACCGCGTTTGATTTGAACGCCCAGCTCGATTGCACGTGCCGCCAGCACGGATTCGAGATGCTCCAGTTCGACAACCACGTTCGTGCCGGCAGGGCTGGGCAGGCGATACGGCCACTTCGAGGTGTCGATATTGTCGTGAAAGAATTGAATCCCGGCGAAATGGCCGCCTGGGCGGCGAGGCTGTCGTGCCCAGTGTGTGTGGGCCGACGTGCGAACGGATGTTTCTTGCGGAGTGACATCGTTCAACAAGCCGCGACGGTAAAGAGCTTCCAGTGTGGGTGCCGAAAGGCCGCGCATTCCGAAAGGAAGGCGCTTCAAAGGCGAGCGGGGATCGTCCGTTTGCTCCAGTACCAGGACTGAAACATTGGCGAGCCGCAGCTCACAGGCGAGAAACAAACCTACCGGGCCGGCGCCGGCGATGATGACATCGTGCATGAACGACTCCTGTGTCGATGGTTCGACCGGAGCGGTTCATGGTTTGCGAACCCCACGGCCGAACGAATGAACGCGTTGCCGCGTTCGCTGTTCGTCGTGGGGGATCTCGTGCGGGAGGCAGGAGTCCAGGGCTTTCGTTGCCGAAAGGACTTGGGGCTGACCATACCAAGTCTGCCTTTTTCGACTGCGCGAAATATAACGCCGCAAGCATCGAGGCGCAACGAATCGACGCAGTTCGGAGCCGGCGTTATGACGTGTCTAAGGAGACGCTGGCGTCAACAAGTAACTGCCGGTGAAGAAGGGTGCTCGCGAATCGCTTCCGAACACGACAATTTCACCTCGGTCGTTGATGAGGCGGCCTTCGGTAAGCGTGACGAAGGGCTTTAGCGGGTCCTCCGCGGCCACGAGGTCGTTGAGATTCAGGGCGACGCCGTCGCGCCATAATGTCGCGGTTCTCGGGCCCTCGGTGAACGACGAGCCGACAATGACGCCAGCGTCGTTGATTCTTGCGCCTTCGCTGCTGGTACTCGATGGCAGCGGTGGCAGCTCCGAAATCTGACCGCGAGCCCAGGTGAACGCGCGGAATTTTCGGAACGATGACTCCGATGGCAATTCCGAGTTGCCAAGCACGACGCTCCGGTCGTTGATTGAGGTGCCACGACTGGCCAGCGCCTGGGGCAGTCCGCCAACTTCCATGATGGCGCCGTTGCGCCAGATCACGACGCGCTGGCCGTTGGTGGAATCCGTGCCGACGATGGTGCCGTGATCGTTGATCTGCTCGGCGTTGATCGTTCCTTCCGTGCCGGTCAGGCTGGGTAGCAGCGTGCTTCGGCCTCTATGCCACACGAACTGGTGTCCGTGACCGTCGGCATCGATAACCAGCCCGATCGCCTGGGAGCGATTGTTGATGTCGACGGCGAATACGTTCGTTTCTTCGGGCAGCACGTGGATCTCGGTGACCTGGTTGAGTCGCAACAGATAGCTGCGGAAGTTGGTACCGTCGGGGCTGAAGAAACCAACGGTTTCGAAGCGGTCATTGCAGGCGTCGGCTTCGGACTCGAACGCTGTGTCATCGATCAGGCTGTGCAGGTCTGTGGTTCGGCCATTCCGCCAGCGAACCGCGTGCGACCGGCTGCCGCTGCCGACGACAGTCCCCGCATTGTTCAAATCCCTGGGCAAGGTGACTTCCACGGGATCCGAGATCGAGAAATCGTTGATCGGTGTCA
>Ga0247784_1000151_pt1 | contig 22307 bp, 17 predicted proteins | sample UWRJL169409R5_FD_179909 | JGI IMG/M metagenome (GOLD analysis project Ga0247784, IMG submission 179909) | Plant litter microbial communities from Arlington Agricultural Research Station in Wisconsin, United States - UWRJ-L169-409R-5 | ecosystem: Environmental > Terrestrial > Plant litter >...
GTACTTCACGACAGCACGCGGCGTCGAAGCGCTCGGCAGCGTGTGGACGTTCCTGGATCTCACGCCGTTCGGCCGCCAGGAAGATTGGGAAGACACACCGGAAGGCCGCCCACAGTCACCGCCGTATCAGTGGTGGCGGCGACACGACGAGTATTAAGTCGCGACGCCCGTGGCTTCGTAATGCTCCATCTCCAGAATGTCGCCCACATACGGTTTGATGTGGGCGAAGAATTCCCGGAACTGCGCGGACTGACGAAAGCCGCGCAGGTGGCCTTCGGCGGAATCCCAACGAATGATGAGCAGGAACAGCTCCGGGTCTTTCTTCGAACGCAGCAGCTCGTAGCCCGAGCAATGGGGCGAGGCGGTCAGAGACTCACCAGCCTTGCGATACGCCTCGACGAATGCGTTGGCACGATCGGCGCCGATGCGATAGCGAATGATTTCAGGTAGCACGGGGTGCTCCATTAAATGGGGCCATAACACAGCGAACATTCTGCGAACATTGTGCGGCCGTGCTGTCGCGGCGTAAACGCACCCGCAGGTAACCTGTGAGGAAACAGACCGCCACGCGCTATTACTGCCCGATCAGCGTGACGCTCGCAGCCATTGGCGGCAAATGGAAGCCGCTGATCTTGTACTCGCTCAAGAGCGGACCAAGGCGCTTCAATGCGCTCCAGGCCAAACTGCCGCATGTGTCCCACAAGGTGCTGACTCAGCATCTCAAGGAATTGCAGGCCGCCGGTTTGATCACCTGCACGCGTACCGCCAGCGCTTCGACGTATCGGTTGACGGAATTGGCGCGGTCGCTGCAGCCAGCGCTGACGGCCCTGGCGGCGTGGGGCGTCAAGCACCACCCTGAATTGGGCCTGCAACTAGTGTGGCCGCCGACCGCCTAGTAAGATGCGCGCCGCCCATGAACCCAGTCGTCAACATCGCCGCGTACAAGTTTCTCCCGCTCGACAACCTGAAGGTGTTGCGGGCCCGATTGCAGGCGCTGTGCGCGGAAGCCGAGCTCAAAGGCAGCATTCTGCTCAGCCCGGAAGGAATCAACCTGTTCGTCGCGGGCGGCGAGCAGTCCATCGAACGGCTGCTGACTGAGTTACGCAGCTGGCCCGGCATGGCCGAGCTGCAGGCAAAGATCAGCCACACCGACCATCAACCGTTTCGCCGCATGCTGGTGCGGGTCAAACGGGAGATCATCGCGTTCGGCGTGCCGGGCATCGAGCCGGGCCAGCGCACGTCGCCGAAACTCGCCGCCACGCAATTGAAGCAATGGCTGGACGAAGGTCGGCCGCTCACGTTGCTAGACACGCGTAACGATTACGAGATCAAACTCGGGACGTTCAAGAACGCGTTGCCCATCGGTATCGATCACTTCCGCGATTTTCCGCAGGCGGTCGCCAAGCTGCCGGAGGAACTGAAAGAGCAGACGGTCGTGATGTTCTGCACCGGCGGCATCCGCTGCGAGAAGGCGGGGCCGTACATGGAGCAGGCCGGGTTCAAGAACATTCTGCAGCTCGACGGCGGCATCCTGAAATATTTCGAAGAGGTCGGCGGGGCGCATTACGATGGCGAATGTTTCGTGTTCGACCAGCGCGTCGGGCTCGATCCGAAGTTGGGCGAGACCGGTTCGGCGCAATGTTTCAATTGCCAGTCGCCGCTGACCCAGGCAGAGCAGGAACATCCGCACTACGTGTGGGGCAAGTCGTGCCCTTATTGTTTCAAGACTCCGGCCGAGCAGATGGCGGCCACTATCGAGCGCCGGCACCAAGAAATTCGACGGCTCGCCAGTCCGCTGCCCGGCAGCCAGCCGTACGATCATTTCAAGCCGGTGAATGTGCCCTCGGAATGCGATGGCGCGACCATCGTGGAAGTGATGCATCGTATAGTCCCATACATTCCCGTCGAAGTATGGGAGCGGAAGTGCGCTGATGGTTTGATTCTCACCGCGGATCGAGTCTCGGTACCCGCCACGCATCGCGTAACGGCTGGCGAGCGTTACTTGCATCGCTTGCCTGCGGTCATCGAGCCGGCGGTGAACATGGACGTGCGTATCCTCTACGAGGACGAGGCGATCATCGTCGTCAACAAGCCTGCGCCGCTGCCGATCCACTCGGGCGGACGCTTCTATCGCAACACGCTGCAATGGTTGCTGTTCGACGTGTATGCACCGCAGAAGCTGCGTCCCTCACATCGGCTCGATGCAAACACCACTGGCGTGCAAGTGTTCAGTCGCACTCGCCATTTCGCGGCGCGAGTTCAAGACCAGTTCACGCGCATGGAAGTAGAGAAGGTGTATCTCGTGCGCGTCAACGGTCATCCCGAAGCGGATGAGTTCGCGTGCCATGCGCCGATTAGCAACGAGCCCGGCAAGCTCGGGTCACGCAGTGTTGATCCGGTGGCTGGATTGCCGTCGCATACCGATTTCCGCGTCCTGCGTCGTTTTGATGACGGTTCCGCGCTGCTCGAAGCGCGTCCTCGCACCGGGCGCACCAATCAAATTCGAATTCACCTCGCGCATCTCGGCTCGCCTGTGTGCGGCGATCCGGCCTATCTTGCCGGCAGCGAAGTGGGCGACGTGCAGACGCTTAGCATCGATGCGCCACCGCTGTGTCTGCATGCATTCGAAATTACCTTCAAACATCCAGTGAGCGGCCAGCCGGTAACGTTTCAAGCGCCACCGCCGGCGTGGGCTGAGCACGGCGAAGATTAAGTCTTCCCTTGGAAGTTCGTGGCCCGTGCGTTGCATATCCGGGTCGCTTGAGGGTTGGAAATTAGCGGACGCGGACCTCTCGCTGCCGATAGTTGAGGCATACGGTGTGATGCTTGAAAAAATTCTGGCCGAGCATGCCGTCGACGTCCTCGTGAACCTTCTCGTTCGGCATCCAACGGTACTACATTCGACCCATGCCAGCTGCCGGCGATAATCGTGTAGGATCGTTGCGGCCCCTTCGCGGGCCTGAAAACAACCACATAACACGGAGAGTTATATGCTGAGCAGGGTTCCTCGGGCGCTCGGTGGCGCCGGTCTCCTATTCTCCATGGCCGTTGCCATGGCTAGCCCCGTCCCGCTGGATACAGAGCAGAAAGCAGCGGCCGGCGTGGTAATGGCATTCTTCAATGCCGACGTTCCGCGTAGCGTAAACACTGTCGTCGGCGACGCGCGCGACTATGCAACCTACACGCTGAAAACCGTCGGTGCGGCGATCACCATAGAAGAATTGATTGCGGTCCAGGGGGCAGTCACGATCCCGTGCAGCGTCTCGGGCTCGCTCGACGTGAGAATGGCCGATGTCTTGCCTCGTGTTCTGCGCGTGCGGTGGAACGACTGCGTGATGACCGTCCGCCTGGTCGAAAGGAAGCTCAACGGTCCAGTTGCAATCACTCTACCGTCTGACACCTTCGAGCCGCAGAGCGTGCTTGGAATTCGTTTGGGTAACGACACAGGCGAGTTCCTGCAACAATGGCGCTCGGAAATGCCAACTCAGAACGACGACAACACGCTTGCGCATAACATTGCGCTGCGCGGCGATATCTCGATGACGCGCCCTTGGGAATATGGACCCTGGACGGGTTCATCGTCGTTCGTGATGAACGGTTACTTCGAGGAGCGCAGGCTGATTGAGTATCCGCTCGGCACGCCTCCGGCGGCCCACAATGCCAAGGTCGAGGCTCAGCGGCTGACGGTGATTGAATCGGGCAGCCTGTTTGCGAACTTTTTGGAAGACGATACGCGCTTGGTCGCCGGCTCGGTGACTTTTGCTTACGATAATCCGCCGCCGTACGGAATCTACTCCGATGCCTATAAATTCAACGATTTCCATGTTCGCCGAGTGTCCGATTACGCGACGTTTACCGAGCAGACGTGGATCGACGGGCGCATCAACGTGACTTGGAACCCGTTCGTCTCCACCGGCTGCATGGATGGCGTTTATGCATTCAACACTCGCGTGCCTCTGTCTCGGCATCTCGGGACCGGCCTGCACGACAGCGGAGAGATCGGCATCAACGGCTCGGTCGTGGCCAGTTTCTATTCCAATCTCAACACACCGCCGGCATTGCCGATACCGGTGAATGGAATGTTGCTGAGCATGCGCGTGCGCGATGTCGGGACCTTCAACTACGACGTGGCCAATTGGTTCGATGCGGTGTGGCCGGTCGGGCAGTGCAGGTATTGATCGTCTCGGTGGGTATGTAAGCGAGCCTGGCCGCTCTCGATCAGACTCGCGCACGCAGGTGCTTGCGGAAGAACGCCAGCACCTGCGTGTTGAATTTTCTGTGAAAGTCCACTCGGTCGAAGCCCGGTGGATCGGTACATATAAACGACATCGCCTGCGCTTCCTCGCTCGAACACGGAAATTGAAAGGACAGGTGTCCGGAATTGGTTGGGCGATGGAACTCGGGCGTCTTGGGTAGATTCTTTTTTACGGACGCCACGTCCTCCGGTCGCACACCCATGCCGCCATCCTCGGAGCTCCACAATTGAATCGGCGCCGTTACGTTTTTTAAAGCCGCGTGGTTCGGGAAGAAGCTCAGCGGGTCGGCGATCACAAATGCCTTGATGCGCGGTTCGTCGCCCGGTTCGTGATCGGGAATGTTGTTATCGTGAATCTGTTTGCACATGAAGAACTCTTCGGAGCAAGGAAACTGCGGTGCGCGAAAGTCGGGGACTGCGCCTGCTAGCACCAAGCCGGTGTGGCCACCGCGCGAGAAGCCAAAGAATCCTATGCGTCTCGCGTCTATATCCACGAGCCTCTGTGAGTCGCTCAACAAGAAAGTGATCGCACGCTTGATATCGACCGGCCGGGCGAGGAAAGACGAGAGGTTGTCGACCGACTCTCGTTTCGCAGCAGCCCAATCCAATGGGTGACTAAGAGTGACGACGGCAAAGCCGGCGTCCGCCAGGGCTTCCGCGGTGTCGTGGTGACTGAAGACGTCTCCAAACATGCCATGCGAGATCAGGATGAGCGGCAGGCTCTTGCCGAGCGGGGCGCAATCCTTCACAGCTTCTATAGCCAGTGTGGCGCCACCGCTGTCCACCTTGATCGGTCCCGGCGGAACTGCGCATGGCGTCCAGAGACGAGCAGATATTTCTGGCCCAGCTGTATCGGCGGGAATCGCGATCTCTCGTATACCTGCCGCTCGTGCCGTACAGGTGAGCAGCAAGCAGGTCGCCAGTAGAGCTTTGTGGAGTTTTCGGCGGCTCATGCTTTGTATTCCATTGAGTAAGTTTCAGTTGCATTCATCACTGTAGCGCCACACGTTATCAAGTCGCGAACCACTGGGGTCGCATTTTGATCTAAAACTATACTTAGGCGTTGCCCTTAGTATCAGCCGGCGCTAGAATATCGTCGTTCGATCAATCCATCGACTGGTGTGGAAATGGCTCAAGCCGCCGTCGCCGACGATGTTTTTTATGCCTTGTCCAATGCGACCCGGCGGAAGGTGCTGGAGCAACTGATTACTGGCCCGGCCACAGTCAGCGAGCTGGCCGCGCCCTTCGACATGAAACTTCCCTCGTTCGTGCAGCACCTGTCAGTGCTCGAACAAAGCCGGCTGGTGAAGTCGAAAAAACAAGGGCGGGTGCGGACGTATGAAATCGTACCCGAACGATTCAAGGTCGCCGAAGACTGGCTGTCCCAGCAGCGCCAGCTGTGGGAAGCCCGCCTGGATCGATTCGACAAGCACGTCAAACACTTGAAAGAAATGGAATCAAAGTCATGAGAAAGCACTTCGCGATCGATCCGCAGCTCGACCTGGTCATGGAACGATTCATCGACGCTCCCAAGCACCTCGTCTGGGAAGCGTTGACGAAACCGGAACACCTCAAGGAGTGGTACATGCCCAAGCCCTGGGGTGCGGTTGCGAAGTGCGAGCTCGACGTGCGCCCGGGCGGCATGTTCAGCATCGACATCGCCGGGTCGGACGGTCAGGTGGTTCCCAACCTCGGTTGTTTCCTGGAAGTCGTTCCGATGCAACGGCTCAGCTGGACCTCCATGCTATTCCCCGGCTATCGCCCCGCAGTCTTCGACGACATTCCGATCACTGCCATCGTCACGATGGAAACCGTCGGTACCGGCACTCGCTACGTCCTCACAGCGCTGCACCGGAGCGAAGCCGACCTGGAACAAAACAAAGCATCGGGTTGGCAGGAGGGGACGGAGATCGCGCTCGATCAGTTTGTGGCGCACGTGCAGGCGATGAAATAGGTGCGAGTGGGCGGTCTTGGCGATGCTCATTAACTTCACGCTCTTGCCGCTTGCCGAGGTTCAACCTTGGGGGCGCCCAGGTGCTCACTCGCTGCATTCCATCCAGGGTTCATCAGTCAAGCGGACTAGCGAAAACTTCCCGACAGCCGTGCGAACCACGCCGCGCCGTTGAAGCCCATTTGCACGGACTCATAGGTGAAATTCGTGTCCGTCTCGTTCGGGTTCTGGGGCGAGGGCATGGCGTCGAAGATGTTTGTTCCGCCGAGCGTGATTTTGTATGTGTCGCTGAGGTCGTGGCTGACGCTCACGTCCATGGAGGTGCGTGGCTGGTAGCGTTGATCGGGGACGGTTTCTCCCGAGAACGTGCCGAGCGTGAGCGAGCCGAAGTAGGTGAGTTTCACCGTCGCATCCCAGCTCCCGAGCGTGTAGCTGGTGCTCAAGATGGCTTTCGATTTCGGGGCGGCGCCTTCGATGAACAAACGTTCGCGACGCGACAGGAACGCGTCGATGCCTTGAGCGCGCAGCACGGAGGTCGGGTTCACTCTGGTGATCGAGTTCGTGTTGTAGTTCGCGCCGAGAAATGCGCTCAATGTGCCGGCACCGAGCGCAGCGTTGTGATTGATGGTCACGTCCACGCCGCGCGTCTGTGTATCGACGGCGTTCACCAGGAACTGCGCTCTTGCGACATTGAGCGAGTCGAGCACTGCTCGCAAGGACGCGGTCGCGGGGCTGGTTAGATCGGTGGTGTTGATACCTTGGATGAGAACGATGCGATCGCGCACGTCGACTTGATAGGCATCGAGCGTCACCGAGAAGTTATTGGTCGGCGCATAAACGAACCCGAGCGATGCGTTACGCGATTTTTCCTCTCGCAGGCTTGAAACACCGGCCGCCAAGGCAATCGGACTGCCGTTCGGCGCCACCACGATGTCGAGTGGCACGCCCTGCACGAAATTCGTGATCGTGGAACTGAAGTATTGCTGTTGAAGGGACGGCGCACGGAAGCCGCCGCTCACCGAACCGCGCAGTCGCAGCGAATCGTTGATTTCGTACGATGCCGCGAGCTTGCCAATATGTGCGTCACCGAAGTCGCTGTAGTGCTCGAAGCGGGCTGCGGCGGCAAGCAAAAACTCGTCCGTGAACTGCGCTTCTACATCTATATAGGTACCGCTCGCCGTGCGGCTTCTGTCGACCTGATCCTCCGGCCGGAATCCAGGAAATCCCTGGCTGCCAGCGTTGCCGCCACCGGCGCCGTCGTAGTCGTCCCAGGAGCCGGGCTCGCCAGGGCGGATCTCATAAGTCTCCCGGCGCGTCTCGGCGCCGAACGCGACGTTGATACCTTCGAGCGCATCGGTGAAGTAGCGAGTGACATCGAGGTTGAAAGTGTTCTGAGCGAAGCTGAAGCCGCCAGCATCGAACGAAGTAGGCGAGATTCCGCGACCGCCGGCCAGGAGGTCGGCGTTGGCAATCGAGGCATTCAACGTCTCCGCGATGATGTATTGCATGCTGTTGCTACCATGCGTGGCGCTCAGGTCGGCACTCCAGCCGAACGCGCTTGTTCTACCTCCCGCGGTGAAGGTGCGATCCTTTAACCAAGTGCCAATGCGAGGTGCAAAACCATCCGGATACATCGCCGCCGAATTGCGCGCCGGAATATGAGTGCTTTGTCCGCAAGGCGGATCGATGCCTCTGCGATCGTACGCGCTCGCGTCGCCCAGGCGATTTTGCATTCCGCCGTGGAAGTAAATTTCGCCCGTCTCGCCCACGCCTAGCGCGCTGTTCGCATAGATCGTACGGTTCTCCACGCTCGCGTCCCCGATCTCACGATGGGGGCGACACGGATCGCGATTGCGATTCGAAGCGCCGCGTTCCAGATATTCCCCGGTCAAGTTCATAAAGCCACGAGCACCGAGGTCGAAGCCGTAGTTCACCGCGAGCTGCTTGTTCTCGCCGTCGCCTCGCGTGTACTCGCCCATGGCCGCGACGAGTTCGAGTTGCTTGCTGCGTTTGAGGCCGACATTGATAACGCCAGCAATCGCATCGGAGCCGTACTGTGCAGCGGCGCCGTCACGCAATACATCGACGCGCTCGATGGCGAGTGCTGGAATGGTGTTGAGATCGGTCCCGGTATTGCCGCGTGCGCGGCTGCCATAAACGTTGACGAGTGCCACCGAATGCTGGCGCTTGCCATTCACCAGCACCAACGTTTGATCCGGCCCGAGGCCGCGCAGCGCTGCGGAGTCGATGTGATCCGCGCCGTCCGCGCCGACCTGGCGATTGGAGTTGAACGAGGGCGCGGTGAATTGAATGATCTGGCCGACATCGAAGTGTCCCGATCGGTGCAGTGTCATGGCCAGCGGAATCTGGTCGATGGGCACGGGCGTGTCGGCTGCGGAGCGGTCGAGCCGGCGAGTGCCGACGACGATGATCTCGCCCAGCTCGGGCTCGATCGATGCTTCGCCGGAGTTCGCTCTGTCGGACAATGAGTCGGGCCGTTGTGACCCGTTTGAAACATTGCCGCCGGCAGCCGGCGAACGTTCGGCGTCCGCGACGCGAAGAGAGCCTCCCCGGCCCGATTCGTCATCGGCGTCCGCCGCATGAACTGCAATCGCAGCGTTGCCCACTGCGCGGAAAGTGAGGCCGCTTCCATGCAGCAGCATCTCTAAAGCGCTGCCTCGCGCGTATTCGCCGTTCAGGCTCGGCGTGCTCAGAGACTCCGCCAGGCGGCTCTCGACAATGATCTGCACATGCGCCTGCCGGGAAAACTCCAGCAGGGCCGCCCCCAGTCCCTGCGCCGGAATATCGAACCGGATCACCCGCGACAAATCGACGCCCGCGGCGGCGCTTTGGCACGCGAGCAGCAAGGCTGCCAACGCGACGGCCAACCGGCGGGCGAAAGAATTTGCACGGAGCATTGCCAATATTTGCTGCTCCGTCGTCTAAAGGAAAGACTATCGACGCTAAAGGAAAAGCTATCGATGTTTCTCGTCAGCCTTGGCCAGGACCGATGATTCGCAGAAGTCACCAAAATCTTGGGCTTGAACCGTCCGACGGTCCGACAGAAGACGGCCGTGCGGAGCGGATCACTCGTTTATTCAGCGAACATAACGAGTCGTTGGTGCGCTTTCTGTCCGCGCGGCTGCATTCCGTTCAGGAGGCGAAAGAGGTTGCACAAGAAGCGTACGTGCGCCTGCTGAGCCTGGACGATTCTGGTGCAGTCAGTTTCTTGCGGGCCTTTCTGTTCAAGACCGCGGCGAATCTGGCCGTCGACCGGCTCCGTACTCGCAGCCGCCAGCGCCAGGCGATGACCGCAGGCCTGTGTGACGAACTGCGCGAAGCGTCGACGCCGGATCACGAAGCGGCCCAGGCCGAAGAGGCGGCGATCGTCCGGCGCTTGATAGGAGAGTTGCCGCCGAAATGTCGGCACGCGTTTCTCCTACATCGCATCCACGGCGAGGATTTTTCCGAGATCGCGAAACAGATGGAACTGTCCGAGCGGATGGTCCGGCACTACGTGCTCAGGGCAGTGCTTTATTGCCGCTCGGGGCTCGACGCGGCCCAGTGTTCTAAAGAGTTGTCGAAGGAGCCGGGTCGTGGCTGAAACCACCGGAGGCATCGAGCAGGACGAGTTGGTACGAGCGGCGGCGGAGTGGTCGGCCGAGTTGTCTTCTCCCGAAATCTCGCCGCGACGAATCGCCGAATGGCAGCAGTGGCTCGCTGCGAGCGAAGCCAATCGCGACGCATTCGATCAGATTCAATCGACGTTGCTCGCGGTCGACCGCGCCGTCGACGAGAACATTCCGTGGCCGACCGCGGACGAGATGGCGAGCGACGCATACGACGGCTCGGTGCCCGTATCTGTCTGGAGAGAACGTTCGTCGCGATTTGCCGCTGGCCGTGCAAGCCGCGGTGGATCTTGGATGGATGCTGTGCGCCGCCGCCGAGCGGTAGTCGTCGGCTTGGCCGCAAGTATCGTCGTAGCGCTCGCAACACCGATTGCTCTGCAGCTCATTCGCTCCACGCAGTTCGAGCCAGCAGTGACGATCGTCGAAACACAAGCCGGCGAGAATCGCGAGGTGTCGCTCGACGATGGATCCACCGTGAGCGTCGGTGCTCGGTCGGTGCTGTGGGTGACGCTGAGTCGCAATTCGCGGGACGTCACACTCGAACGCGGCGAAGCTTTCTTTGAAGTCGCGAAAGATCCGTCGCGACCCTTCACCGTAAAGATCGGAAATACAACAGTCGCGGCCGTGGGGACCGCGTTCAATATTCGGCGCGCACGCGAACGCGTCGTCGTCGCAGTGGCCGATGGAATTGTGAAAGTGGATGCGGCCGATGCGCAGGGGACTTCACCGTCGCAGGCACAACTGGTCGTCGGGCAACAACTGAGCATCAATACATCCGACGGCACATCGCGCATGGAAGTCGTGGACGCCGGTGGCATCGCAGCCTGGCGCGATGGGCTTCTGCAATACCGAGACGAGCCATTGCCCTCGGTGATCGCCGATGTGACCCGCTATTCCAAACACGACATCGTCATCGCAGATCCTGCGGTCGCAGAGCTGCGCGTCACCGGTACGGTGTTCGCTAACGACATCGAGAGCTGGCTCGAAAGTCTCGAAGCTGCATTACCGGTGCGTGCGGTTCGCGCGCCCGACGGCGCCGTGCGCCTGGAATCGACATCGCGCAAGTAGTCGCGCGGCACTAAACAAGGAGGAGTCAACGATGTGCAAGGATGCAACATCAATCGTCATGGGGGCTACGTCAACTAATATGGGAGACTTGACGTGAACATCAAACTTAGAAGGCCACTGCTGGCCGCGCTGGGCATTGCTTCGCCGTTGTTGTTCGGCGCGGTGAGCTCAAGCGTCGCTCAAGAGAGCGACGCAGGGAATGAATCGCTGGAAGTGTTGGTGGTCACCGGTGTGCGCGGCGAAGCACGCTCGGCGACGGATTCCACCGTGCCGGTCGACGTGTTGTCTGCAGCGGAATTTGCGAATCAGGGCGACACCGACCTGAGCAATCTGCTGAGAAACGTCGTGCCGTCGTACAACGTCAACGCGCAACCGATCAGCGACGCAGCTACCATCGTGCGCCCAGCAAACTTGCGCGGCCTCGCACCCGATCATACGTTGGTGTTGGTCAACGGCAAGCGCCGGCATCGTGCGGCCGTGATCTATTGGATCGGCAATGGCGTGGCCGACGGCGCTCAGGGCCCGGACATTTCCGCGATTCCTTCCAGCGCGTTGAAACAGGTGGAAGTCCTGCGCGACGGTGCATCCGCTCAGTACGGATCCGACGCCATCGCGGGCGTGATGAATTTCATTTTGAACGACGCGAACGAGGGCGTGAATCTCGAAGCTCGCTACGGCGGCTACTACGCGGGCGACGGCGCCACTTATGCAATCAGCGGCAACGTCGGTTTACCGCTCACGTCGAATGGCTTCGCCAATTTCAGCTTCGAATACGGCGAGAGCGATCCGACGGATCGCAGTATCCAACGTAACGACGCCGCGGCACTCATTGCAGCGGGCAACACGGCAGTCAACAATCCGGCGCAAGTCTGGGGCTCGCCCGAGTTGCAGGACGACCTGAAGACGTTCGTGAACTGGGGCGTCGACCTGTCGCCGGAACTTCAGGTGTACGGTCACGGCAACTATGTTTCCAAGACCGCGATCGGCGGCTTCTACTATCGCAACCCAAATACTCGTTCCGGTGTGTTCAGCGCCGACAACGGCCAGACATTGCTGGTCGGCGATCTCACGCCGGGCACGACGCCGTGTCCGACGGTCACGATCACCAACAATGTTCCCAATCCGGCGGCATTGGCCGCGGTGCGTAACGATCCGAACTGTTTCTCGTTCCAGGAAATGTTTCCGGGCGGATTCACGCCGAGCTTCGGCGGCGACCTGACCGACTACGCGGCCGTCGCTGGCTTGCGCGGCAAGGTGGGCGATCGCATCAATTGGGACTTGAGCTCAGGCTACGGATACAACCGCGTCGACTTCTTCATCACCAACACGGTGAATGCATCGTTGGGCCCCAACACCCCGACGACCTTCGACCCAGGCTCGTACATTCAAGAAGAGCTGAATGTGAATTTCGACGTCGTGTACGAGCTGAGCGACACGATCACGTTCGCGGGCGGCGCCGAATACCGCGACGAAACGTTCGAGATCGAAGCCGGGCAGGTCGAGTCGTGGGACTTCGGTCCGCTCGCGGCACAAGGCTTCAGCGCGGCGTCGAACGGTTTCCCGGGATTCAGCGATCAGATCGCGGGCAGCTGGAGTCGTGCCAACCACGCGTTGTACGGCGCCACCGAGTGGCGCGTGACCGATCCGTGGCAAGTCGACCTGGCCGTGCGTTGGGAAGACTTCGAGGACTTCGGTACGACCACCAACGGCAAGGTCGCCACCAACTATCGTTTCAACGATTCGTTTGCGGTTCGTGGCAGCTGGAGCACGGGGTTCCGTGCGCCGACACCGGGCCAGTCGAATGCATCGAACGTAACGACACAGTTCGATCCTGCCGTGGGTGAGCTGGTCAACCAAGGCACGATCCCATCGACCAATCCGGTCGCGCTGCTTCGAGGCGGCAAGGCGCTCGGGCCCGAGGAGTCGCAGAACCTGAGCTTCGGCGCGATCGCCGAGTTCGGCAACTTCACGTTGACCGCCGACTACTACATCATCGAAGTGGACGACCGCATCGCTGTTTCTCAGGACTTCAATCTCACGCCTGCTGAGGTTGCAGCACTGGTGGCGTCCGGCGTGACGAGCGCGGCGAATCTGCAAACGTTCCGTTTCTTCACCAACGATTTCGATACCGAGACCAAAGGTATCGACCTGGTTGCGACTTACGGTGCGGCGTTGTTCGGCGGCGACTCGACCTTGAGTCTTGCGTTCAACAACAACCAAACCGAAGTGACGCGCTTCAATCCGGACACGCTCAATGCCGGCCGCATTCGCCAGCTGGAGGAAGGGTTGCCGGAGACGCGCTGGAGCCTCACCGGCACGCAATCGTGGGGTCCGTTGCGACTGCTGGCGCGCGTGAGCCAGTACGACGGCTGGTTCGACAACGAAGACGGTCGTGCCTATGACGGCGGCAATTTCATCTTCGATGCGGAGGTCGCTTACAAGGTGCAGTCTGGCCTGACATTCATCGTGGGTGCGCAGAATCTGTTCGACGAATACCCCGAAGAAAATCCGGGTGGCGCGGCCGGCGCGGGCAATCGCTACAGCCAGTACACGCCGTTCGGTTTCAACGGCGGCTTCTGGTACGGTCGCTTGACCTATCGTTTCGAGTAACCGCGAAAAGCAACACGAGACCTGCGATGGCGCAGGTCTCGTTGTTGGTTCGATTCAACCCGCCGCCGTGCTGTTCGTAAAAACCGCCAATTGATCTGCGAACGCGCGCTTATACGCAGGTCGTGCTTCACCACGCGCGATATAAGCGGCGAGCTTCGGATAGTGTTGAAAGACACCTGAGCTGATCGCTCTTCGCAGCACCGTCACCATCAGCAAGTCTGCGGCGCTGAATTCGCCGTCGAGCCAATCGTCATCGCCGAGGTGAGCGGAAAGTTCATCGAATCGTCCACGGATGCGTTCGTCGATGACAGCAAGGCGCTCCGCGTACCACGCCTTGTCGCGATCCAGGATCATCGTCATCGAGCGATCGACGATCGGCGGCTCGACGGTGTTGAGCGCGGCAAACATCCAGGCGATCGCGCGAGCGCGTGCATTCGCATCCTCAGGTAGCAATCCCGCGTGACGCTCCGCGATATGGAACACGATCGCGCCCGACTCGAACAGGCCGAGGTCGCCGGCTTCGTAGGTCGGAATCTGACCAAAGGGATTCAATGAACGATGCGCCGCTTGCTTCATCGTGCTGAACGAAACCAGCCGAACCTCGTAAGGCTGGCCGACTTCTTCGAATGCCCAGCGAACGCGCATGTCGCGCGCCAATCCCTGGCCGCGGTCGGGCGATCTCTCAAAAGCGGTGATGGTGGGGGTCATGGGTGCGCTCGTCTTGCGGTTGTTGTACCAGAGGACGAAGCATGAACCCGTTTTCCGACATCGGGGGCCAAAGCCTGCCAGCGTCGCTTGAATTGCAAACGCTGGCAGGGGGCGGGGAGTTATCGGAGCTGCGTGATCGTGACCGAGTAACCGCTGTGGGCAGCGCGGTCGGCCGCGAAGGCACCGAGCGACAGGCTGACACTGACGATGACAGCCGACAGAAACATGCAGACGGCGTTCTGGGTGGTGCGGCTGGCGGTAAACATGATGTTCTCCTCGGTCTTCTCTCTGCGATGTCCGCGTTATTGCGGGGTTGGTGTTAAGACACGGCAGGGGGCTCCAGGGTTACACCGCCAACGGCGTTGCCGGCGAATAGCGCTTGGGCACCGGCGAAACCGCCTATTGGCCTAAAAGGCGTGTTTATCGGTCACATTTGGCAGTTTGTGGCGTCATAGGGATGCGGCATCATCAGCCGGTGACTGGAATGGGAGAGATATCCAATGTGCGGAATCTTTGCCGCGATGAGCCGACGCGGGCTCGCGACCGAACGTCGTAATGCGGCACTCAAAAGCTTGCAGCATCGTGGACCGGACGGTTCAGGCAGCTGGACCTCGCGCGATGGCCGGTGGACGCTCGGGCATACGCGGCTGTCCATCATCGGGCTGAACAACGGTGAGCAACCGATGACCAGCCCCGACGGCAGCGTTCATCTGATCGTTAACGGCGAGTTCTACGGTTATCGCGAGATTCGCGAGCGCTTGCGCGCCCGTGGCTATCGCTTCACGACCGAGAGCGACAGCGAAATCGCGCTGCATTTGTACGACGAGCGAGGCTTGCAGGCGGCAAGCGAGTTGCGCGGCGAGTTTGCAGTGATCATTGCGGACGAACGCCAGCAAGCAATGATCGCGATTCGCGACCGCTTCGGCATCAAGCCTCTGTACTACGCCATCGTGAACGGCGATGTGTTCTTCGCATCGGAGATCAAAGCGCTGCTGGCGATGGGCGTGCCGGCTGCTTGGGACGTGGAAGGTGCCACCGGCGGCGTCGGCCGATCTCACGAGAAGACCGAGTTTGCCGGCGTCGGCACCGTTCCTCCGGGGTGTTATGCAATCGCCCGGCACGGTGAAGTTCGCTTCTATCCGTATTGGGATTGGGAAATCCCAACCGCCGAACAGATGAAGCGCGATACGCGCAGCGAAGCCGAGGTCGTCGAAGATTTTCGCCAAGCATTGCTCGATTCCGTTCGACAGCGTTTGGTCGCCGATGTCGAAGTCGCCTCCTATCTCAGCGGCGGCATCGATTCCTGCGCCGTGCTGGGACTGGCTCAGCAAAGCACGAGCGGGCCGATTCGCGCGTTCACGCTGACGTTCGAGAATCCGTTGTACGACGAAGCTCGCATTGCCGAAGCGCAGGCCAGGCATGTCGGCGCTTCGTTTCATCCGATCCCGATCACCGGTCGCGAAATTGCCGACGCTTATGCCGATGCCGTGTGGCACTCCGAAGCGCAGATGTTCAACGGTCACGGCGTCGCAAAGTATTTGCTCAGCCGGGCAGTGCGCGATGCGGGGATCAAAGTGGTGTTCACCGGTGAAGGCGCCGATGAAATGTTGGGAGGCTATCCGTACTTCCGGGTCGATGCCCTCAATGGCAACGAGTCTCTGAGCGCCGCCGAGAAAGCCGCCTTGCTGGATCAAATGCTCGGTGCCAATCCGGCGACTCGCGCATTCATGCTGCCCACCAAGGTGAGCAATCCGGAAATGCAAGCCATCGAGCGCAGGCTCGGATTTTTACCGGCCACGCTCAACGTCGGTGCCGCAATGATGAGCAGCGTCGCGCCGCTGCATCGCGCCGAGCTGGTTGAGCGGCTGCGCGATTTCAAGCCGCTGATCTGCGCATTGGATCGCCTGCCGCTGTCGCAGCGGATCACCGGTCGCGATCGCTTGAATCAGATGCTCTATATCAACGCGAAAACGGTGCTACCGAATTTCATTCTGAATTATCTGGCCGACCGTATGGAGATGGCTCATTCCATCGAAGGGCGCGTGCCGTTCCTGGATCACCGCGTTGCCGAGGCCGCGGCGCGAGTTCCTGTGAACATGAAGGTCAAAGGCATCCGTGAGAAACATGTGCTGCGCGAAGCGACCAAGGATGTGTTGATCCCGGAGGTCTACGACCGCCAGAAGCATCCGTTCACCACACCGCCGACTCGCAGCGCGGACGATCCAATGCTCACGTTCTACCGAGACACGTTTGCATCGCAAGCCGCGAAAGATCAGCCCATCTACGACATGGCCAAAGCGAATGCGGCGTTGGATCGGCTGCTCGAATGTCCTGCGGATCTACGCATCGCCATGGAAGGTGGCCTGCAACGCGTGGCGAGCGTGATCATCATGCAGGAGAAATTCGCGATGGCGCCGGGCAACTGAGGTCGCGAAGACGATCGATCCGATGGCCGGCGAGCGTGGACGTGCGCGCTCCCCGGCCCTGTCTTGCGGTAGGCGTGCCCGGTTCCCTGCGATATTATCGCCGCGAATCGATACACGAAGCCCCGCGGACGGTGGCCCGGTGACTCAATGATTCTTGCTTCCACGAAAGATTTTCGACGCGCTGCCGAGCGGCGTTTGCCGCGATTTCTGTTCGACTACATTGATGGCGGCGCCTACGACGAATACACCATGGGCCGGAACGTCAGCGATTTGACGGAGGTCGCATTAAGACAGCGCGTGCTGCGCGATGTTTCGCAGATCGACTTGAGCGCCACGCTGTTCGGTCGCAAACAAGCGATCCCCGTGATCCTCGGCCCGGTGGGCATCTCCGGCATGTGCGCCCGGCGCGGCGAATTGCAGGCAGCTCAAGCGGCGTGCAATTTCGGCGTACCGTTTACGCTGTCGACCGTATCGATCTGCTCCATCGAAGAAGTCGCGAAAGGCTGTCCGGCGCCGATCTGGTTTCAGCTGTACGTGATTCGCGATCGCGGTTTCATGCGGGACATGCTGGCTCGCGCGAAGGAAGCAGGGGCGACGGCGCTGGTATTCACCGTCGACATGCCGGTGCCGGGCGCGCGCTATCGCGATGCTCATTCGGGAATGTCAGGGCCAAGCTCAGGCCTGCGCCGCGTGCTGCAAGCGATGGGCAAACCGGGTTGGGCGTGGGATGTCGGCTTGTTCGGTCGTCCGCATCACCTGGGCAATCTGAAGTCGGTGCTCGGCGCGAAGAGCGGGCTCGGCGATTACATCGGCTGGCTGGGCGCGAACTTCGATCCGTCGATTCGCTGGGCCGATCTCGACTGGCTGCGCGAAGCGTGGGAAGGTCCGCTGATCATCAAAGGCATCCTGGATCCGGAAGATGCGCGAGCGGCGTCCTCGATCGGTGCGGACGCAATCGTTGTTTCTAATCATGGCGGACGGCAGCTCGACGGTGTCTTATCGTCGGCGCGTGCCCTGCCGGCGATTGCCGAAGCGGTGAAGGGCAAGATCAGTATTCTCGCCGACTCCGGTGTGCGGTCCGGTCTCGATGTGGTGCGAATGATGGCACTAGGTGCGGACGCTGTGATGCTCGGACGTGCTTGGGCGTATGCGCTGGCCGCGAACGGCGGTGCCGGCGTCACACAATTGCTGGAGCTGTTCGCGAAAGAGATGCGAGTGGCGATGGCGCTGACCAGTGTATGTAAAGTGAGCGAGATCGACCGCTCGATTCTCGCCTGATCAAGGAAGGGAGCCGATGAGCCAAAGCTCCGATCGCTCGAACGGACCAAGCGCTGTACGGCCCAGCGTGCTGGTGACGCGTCGTTTGCCGGCGTCGGTGCTGGAACGATTGCGCGATACGTACGAAGTCACCGTCAATCCCGACGACCGCTCGCTCGGCCGGGAAGGATTGCTGTCGGCGCTGCGCAGCTTCGACGCGCTGGCACCCACGATCACCGACAAGCTCGATGCCGAGCTGTTACGCACGCCGGGAATTCGGACCCGCATCATCGCCAACTTCGGCGCCGGCTACGAGCACATCGACCTGGCCGCCGCGAAGAGTGCGAATCTCGTCGTCACCAATACGCCCGATGCGCTGACCGACGCGACTGCCGAGCTGACGCTGTTACTCATATTGATGACGAGCCGTCGCGCGGGCGAGGGCGAGCGCATCGTGCGAGCCGGCAAGTGGACGGGCTGGGCGCCGACGCAGTTGCTCGGCACCGATGTGAAGGGCAAAACGTTGGGGTTGGTCGGCTTCGGCCGCATCGCGAAGGAAACCGCACGGCGTGTGCGAGCGGCTTTGGGCATGCGGATCGTGTATTTCTCGCGGAGCCGGGCGAGTGCGGACGAAGAGGCGGCGTTGAATGCAGAGCACTGCCCGACGTTGGCGGCTTTGCTGTCGGTTGCCGACGTCGTGTCGTTGCATTGCCCCGGTGGAGAGGAAACGCGCCACCTGATCAATGCGCAAACACTCGCGCGCATGAAGCCCACCTCGATCCTGATCAACACCGCGCGTGGCCCGGTGGTCGACGAAGAAGCGCTCGCCAATGCGTTGTCGCAACGTCAGATCGCAGCGGCCGGGCTCGATGTTTACGAGCGCGAACCGGCGGTCCCGCATGCCTTGACGGAATTGGAGAACGTCGTACTGTTGCCGCATCTGGGCAGTGCCACGTTGGAAGCACGGACGGCGATGGGCATGCAGATGGCGGACAATCTCGACGCCTTCTTCACCGGCAGGACGCCACCGAACCGCGTCGCTTGAGCAATTCACTTCGGACATGAGCTCCGCAACCGCAGCCGATTCGATCGAGAAAGCGATTCGCGAGGCGATGCCTGGGCATCGTCGCGGGCCGCTGATCGTCGGCGTGTGTGGCAGTCAGGGCAGCGGCAAGAGCACCGTCTGCAAGACGTTGGCGGATCGTTTCACCGATATCGGTTTGAAGGTCGCGAATCTTTCGCTCGACGATTTGTATCTGCCGCTTGCTGCGCGCGTAAAACTCGGCGAGCAAGTTCATCCGCTGCTACGAACTCGTGGTGTGCCCGGAACGCACGATACGAAACTCGGCATTCACACGTTGCACGATCTTGCGCACGCCAAGGAAGTAAAGCTGCCGCGCTTCGACAAGGCCCGCGACGATCGTCGTCCCATCGAAGCGTGGGACACGATCATGGGCCCGGTGGACCTGGTGTTGTTCGAAGGCTGGTGCGTCGGCGCCCAGCCGCAAGGGTTGGAAACATTGACCCAGCCTATCAATGCGCTGGAAGCCAACGAAGATGTGGACGGCCGGTGGCGCCGCTACGTGAACGATGCGCTCGGTGCCGAGTATCAAGCGTTGTTCGCGAAGATCGAGCTGCTCGTCCTGCTCGCCGCCCCTTCGTTCGATGTGGTGTTGAAGTGGCGCACTCAGCAGGAACACGAGCTGCGCGATCAGGCTCGCGGCGATCGATCAGGCGTGATGAGCGACACCGATGTGGCTCGCTTCATCCAACATTACGAGCGGCTGACGAAACACATATTGATCGAAATGCCGCCGCGGGCCGATCTGGTGATTCGGTTGGGTGAAGATCGTTCGGTGCTTTGAAGTCTACGGTAGCGGCCGGATACCTTCGACGCGCACCTGCCACCCTTGCTTTGGAAAGCCAGGCGCCGGCGCGTTCTCGCCATCCCATCCCGCGGCCATCAACGCAACGGCAAGTAACAATCCGCCATTGGACGGAAAGTACGTTTCCGCCAAGCGGCGATAACCTGCGCCATCGTCGTTGTTGCTGCCCGATGCGGCCGGCACCAAATCCGCCGCATGTTGATCCAAGTGCACACGGGGCGTCATTCCTGCCACGCCGAACTGAAAGTTCTTCGCTGGGCTGAGCAGGAAATCGACGGCCTTGTCCGGCTCGTTCAAGCGCGCCGCTGTCATTGCGAGCAACGGATAATCCCAGCCCCACGTCTGGCGTAAATCCCAATCGGACTCCACCGCTCGCAAGGTGCGGCGCATGGTTTCGCGATCCACACTCACGCCCGGCAGGAATCCAAGCGCGCCGAGGAACGACGGATGATCGCGATTCCAACACTTGTCGGAGGTCTTGCCCGCCGAACACATCGGACTGCGGGCTTGCTCCCATTGCTGAGGAAACGATTCGGCGGCGAGATACAAACCCTCCTTCTGCGGCAGCGGTGAGAGCTTCTTCAGCACATCATCCCATTCCGCCTTGCGTGGCAGCTGCAATCGCTCACGCCAGGCTTGAGCCGTGGCCAATCCAAACCGGAAATACTCCAGCTCGAACGTCGGATTGAACGTGCTCAACGGCGGGAACACCTCCTGCGCCGGAATGACCGGTGGGCCGAGCACATATCGTCCACGCTTCGCATCGAGGTGCGGATATGACGCCAGCAGATCCGCTGTCTCGAACACAACCTCACGATAAAGATCCAACGTGTCGCGCGTCGGGCGATCTCGATAGATCAGCTCGGACAGAAGAATCGGATGCGGCTGTTGCCACATGATAAATGGGTTCACGGCACTGGGGCTTTCGCGTCCCTCCGGCCCCACCATCTTCGGCCACCACGCACCGTTCACGCCGTGCGACGCGGCTCGCGCTTTGGCTTCAGCGAGATGATGTTGATACCAAGGCATGCTGCGTTCGAGCAGTTCGGTCCGCCCCCACAGGGCGAAGTGCGCCGAGTGCCAGGGATGCATCTCCAGATGAAACTTGCCGTTCCAACTGTTGGAGAACAAACCTTCTTCTTGCGGCGGCACCGTGCCGGACGCATTCAGTGCCATGAGATATTGCGACAGGATGATGCGTCGTTCGAGTTCTGACGCGCGCGGATCGGTGCTGCCGGAGAAATCGATCATGCCACCATTCGACCAATGTCGTTGCCAATGCGTGGCGACGGCGCCGCGCGCTTCGGACACGTCCGGTAGAGGAGTGGTTTGCTCATTCGGAGAGAACTTCACCATCAAGCTGAACGATGCATCTCCATCCACCGGGTGGATGCGCATCGCATGCGGACCGATCGGCTTGAATGTCACATCTTCGTTCGCCGCCGCCTCCACGTAGTAGTGCGTGTCGTCGAGCGTACGCTCCAGCGAGATCTGTCGCGGCGACTGTTGTGTGATGTGCGTGGCATGTCGCTCGGGATGATCCCAATCGGCAGGATCGGGATTCAAGCGCTCCGACACGCCGGGAAACTTCACATCGACACCGAGACGTTGCGCGCCGAACGAGGGCGCATGAATCTTGACGATCAGCATGTCGAGGGTAGGGTGCACGCTGGTTTCGACCTGAATCGGCTGACCCTCGAACGTGAAAATACTCCGCAGCGTGCCGCTCCACAGCTCCAGCGTCTGTGTAGTGTTGCTGAGCTCGGAGAACTGCGCCGCCTGGCCTTCCTTCGAAATCAAATGCAGCGACAAACGACCCAGCGAGAAGCGGTGCGGATTCTCGCGCAGCCATTGAATCTCGGGCCGCTTGGCCTCGGACCAGTCGCGCAGCCATGGATATTGCTGAGGTTTGCCTCTGACGTTTACCGTCGCGAGGCCATCCTCGATCTTGTAGTTATTGGGATTGGGAAAGCTGTGCCAGGCCCATTGGGCCTGCGTCATGAGCGGTGCGAGTGACGAGTACTGCTCCGGAAACGTCTGCAGTCCGGTGATGTCCGCAGTGAACGCGATGTTTCCGTTGCCCACCATCAGCGGCGATGATTTGTCGACGCGTGTGAACACAGGGTTGTGTCGGCTAACGAGCGCGTAACGATCGATCTTCGTGCTCGCGACCGACGGCGTGGGCATGTCCACTCGCAGCCAATCGAAATCCGCGATGCCGCTTGCCGATGCGTTCGATGTGTACGTGAAGAGCGCTGGGCGTGCGCCTTTCCACCAACTAAACAGCAGCTTCGCGCGCGTGCCAAACGGCTGGAATGTCTTGCCTTCATCGATGCTGTAAGAGAACTCTGCCAGCTCGTTGTCTATCACCACTCGCAGCAGCAGTGAGTCGGAATCGAGTGCTTCGCCAACCGTCTCGGCGCCAGCATACGAAAAAGCGAGATAACGTTTACCGTCACGCTGTGTCACGCCGATCCAGCTCGGGCGCTTACCAAACATCGCGAGCCCAGCCTTCTG
>Ga0247784_1000152_pt1 | contig 22266 bp, 1 predicted proteins | sample UWRJL169409R5_FD_179909 | JGI IMG/M metagenome (GOLD analysis project Ga0247784, IMG submission 179909) | Plant litter microbial communities from Arlington Agricultural Research Station in Wisconsin, United States - UWRJ-L169-409R-5 | ecosystem: Environmental > Terrestrial > Plant litter >...
AACGCGTCGAGGCCCGTCCGCGTCCGCATTGGATGCATGCCGGTATCCCGCTGCAACGCCTGGCGGCTGGCGCGGTCCGGACTCATTCCGCCCTCCTCCCACAGCGGCCAGTTAACGGACACGGTCACGCCGCGCCTGGCCTTCCTTTCAACGAGGCGATTGCGATACCGAGCAAAGTGGTCCAGAAATCCGTTCGCCGCGGCGTAGTCCGACTGTCCGGTGTTGCCGAACACCGCTGCGGCCGCCGAGAACAACACCAGAAAATCGAGATCGAGGTGTTGAGTGGCTTGATCCAGATGAAATGTGCCCGCCACTTTCGGCACGAGCACGCGCGCAAATTCTTCGGACGTTTTCTTCAAGACAAAGGCGTCCGAGATCATGCCGGCACTGTGCAGGATGCCCTGGATTCCGCCGAACTCCGCGACAACACTGGCAACGCAGCTCTCGACGGCGGCCAAATCTGCCAGCGCCATCTGCCGATAACAGACCCGCTGCCCTTCTGATCCGTTCAACTTGTCCAGCACAGCCTGCCCGGCCGCGTTCAGCGGGCCACGCCCGGTCAAGACGACTCGCGCGCCGACCGTTTGACGCAAAATCTCTTCGGCGAACAGCACACCCAGCCCGCCCGTTCCGCCGGTGATGAGATAGACGCCCTGGTCCCGGAATACGATGTTTGATTTTGGGTGAGCGCCCGTGGATCGCTCGATCGGCTGCCAGCGCACTACGCGTGGCTCGCCTTCGTCGAACCTGATGACGGATTCATGAGCCTGGTTGCCCGCTTCCTGCAGTCGCGCAGCTAATTCGTGAGTTGCGACTTGCGACTTGGTAATAACGAGCTGACCGACGAAGTGTGGATTCTCCCGAGCCGCGCTCTTGAGCAGTCCGGTCACACCAGCGAGCGTCAGATCCTCACCATCGGCTGAGTCGTCCGCGATGACGACCTGGAACAAAGTCCGCGTGGTCAGCTTGCGTGCAAAAAGAAAATGAATCTTCTCGAAACAAGCCAGCGCAAGCTTGGAGTAGCGGGCTGCGAGCGTCGGCTCGGCAAGTTTCAATTCCAGGCAGGATGCGGCATCGATCTGCTTCGCATCCACTTTCGGAAGATCACAAAGCACCAGATGCCGTTCGGCATAGTTCGCACTCGGTGTGCCCGCAGGGGTCGCTTGCGATACTACCCATTGCGGTGTAGCCAAGAGCCGCCCGAAGCCGCCATCGGCATCGACGCGATCGGCAGCGTCGTTCACGGTGCCGATCTCCGTACCGAGTACCCGTGCAGAGAACCCCAGCATTCTTACGCAAACATTGCCCTCGGCGTCGCACAGGTCGATATCGAGCTTTATGACTTTGTCGTCCGGCCCGCTCCCTGCCGCGTAACGCGCCCAGGAGAACATCTCTGGCCCGCAGGACGAAAAAATCTGCAGGCGATCCAGTGCAAACGGAATCGGCGGTTGATTCACGGCCTGGTTGAAATCGACCAGCAGAGACATCGCCGCTTGAATCGCGCTGTCGAGAATGCTCGGATGAAGGCCATATTCGTCGGCGCCGGCGCGCACGACCTCGGGCAATTGGATGTGCGCAAGGTGCTGGTTTACGCCTCGATCGATCCTCAGCACTCCCTGGTGAGAGGGGCCGATTTCGATCCCGACCCGGGCGATGGCGGAGTAAACATCGGCCGATTGCCATTGCCCAGTGACCATCTGCGCCCGCAACTTGCGAAGGTCGCACGGCGACGGAACCGACTCGTTGCAAAAAGCTGCCTGGCCCTGGCAATGAACGATTTCCCCCAGTCTGTCGTCTTCGTGGTGCGAGCTCTGGATTTGGAAATCGACGCGATCATGCCCGCGTTCCTCATCGCTCAAGTGCAGTGAGATTCCAACTTCCTTGCACTCGGCGACCACGACCGGCTGGGCCCACACCAGATTGCGCAGTTCCAGCGCGGTTTTCTCATCTGGCTTGGGAAGCGCCTGCGCCACAGCGGCTCGCGCCATTTCCAGATACGCCACCGCAGGCAGCACCTTCTGTCCCTGCACCCGATGGTCTTTCAGGAAAAACTCGTCGCCGGTGAATGCCGACACGTAGCTTTGCCGGGTCAGATCGGAAGTATTCCGATGCAGCAGCGGATGCAGACGCGCATCGTTGCCCGCTGCGGCGGGACGCTTCGAGAACTGATCGAGCAGCGCCAACGCATTGCTCTTGGTCAGGCGCTTGCTCTGCAATTCGCCGATCACATATTCGATGAAGTCGATCATGGGTTGCTCAGGCGCGTGGCCGTTAGACGATCATCTTCTTCAGCATTTGCACCACATCGCTCACGGCGACGGACTCGTCATCCATGCGATCGATGATGTCTTCGATGGATTTGGGATGCTGGCGAGACGGTGCATGCGCGGCGGCGGCATCTGCAGCGACGCTGGTACTCTCATCGACCGGCTCGTTCGACGACGGCTGATCGATCCAATACCGTTCCCTGGCGAAGGGATAGCCGGGCAAACTCATGCGCACCGGTGTTGTGCCAGCCGGCCACAGCGGCTCCCAATCGAACTGCGGATCGCTGAGCCACGAGTCCAACAGCTTTTCCAGCTTGTCGTCCGCGAGCCCACGCGAGTCGCTGACGTCGCCGTCGACATGGCGTTGCAGTTTGCCAATCAACTCCTCGACCGTGCTCACAACCCAGCCCACCCGTTCCTCCATCGACTCCCGGCCCACCTGCAGGGTGTACGCCATGCTTTCCAGATCGATCTGCGAATCGGCTGAACGAACCAAGTCCAGCAACTCGCGGACCCGCTGTTGCAACTGTTCCGGAGTCTTGGCCGACAATGGAATGACGAACCGCCCCGCACTGTTGAAGTCACGTTGCCGCATCGCTGGCAAACGCTCCTTGATCACCAGGTGCGCATTGGTGCCGCTATGGCCGAAAGAGTTGAGCGCGGCCATGCGAGGCAATCCGGGAGCGGACTGCCACTCACACGTCTGCGTGTTGATATAAAACGGCGATGCATCGAACTCGATCAACGAATTGAGCGTCGTGAAGTTGATCAGCTTGGGCAGCTGCCGGTGCCGCATCGAGAGCAGCACCTTGATCAGGCCGGTGACGCCGGCGGCAGCAGCAGTATGTCCAATGTGCGACTTGGCACTACCAACGGCGCAGAACCGTTGCTTGTCGGTGTAGCGCTTGAACGCCCGGACCAGCGCATTGGTCTCGATCGGATCTCCCAGCTTGGTGCCGGTGCCATGCGCCTCGAAGTAGCTGATGCGCTCTGCGTCAATCTTGAATCGATCGTAGACGCCGCGGATCAACTCTTCCTGCGCGACGCCATTGGGCGCCGTTATCCCATTGCTCGCGCCATCCTGGTTTACGCCCGATGCCACGATGGTTCCATAGATGACATCGCCCGCCGCGATCGCATCGTCCAAGCGCTTCAACACAACCATGCCGACGCCTTCGGAAATGATGGTTCCGTCGCCGGACTGATCGAAGGCGAAGCAGCGGCCGCTCGGCGAGAGCATCTCGATTTCGTCGAGACGCACCAACGTCTGCTCATCCATGCAGGCGTGCACGCCGCCCGCCAGAATCATGTTCGCCTCGCGATTCCGCAGGCTTTCGCATGCCAGGTGTAAAGCCACCGCGGACGCGGAACAGCCGGTATTCACCACGAAGGCCGGGCCGTGAAGATTGAGCACGTACGCCAGGCGTGAAGCAATGATGGCGTCCGACATGCCGGTGAACGATGCGGCCGGATAGTTCGTCGGCTCCGCCCCCACGTAAATCCCGGTGCGCGTGCCCGCCAGCTTTTTCGGGTTGTAGCCCGCATCCTCCAGCGCGTTCCAACTCTCCTGCATCACGAGGCGTTGATGCGGATTCATCGCCTCGGCCTCGCGCGGCGAGAGATTGAAGAACAACGGATCGAAACAATCTCTTTCCGCGAGCACACCGCCCCACTTGCAGCGAGTCTTGCCCTTTTGCTTGCGCGCGCTGTAACTGCGGCGATCAAGATACTGCGGCGGCAGCTCTTCTACTCCATCGACTCCGCCAATCAGATTGCTCCAGAACTGCGCGACGTTCTCGGCCTTGGGGAAACGGCCAGCCATGCCGATGATGGCAATCTCTTCCGTGTGATTAGCCCGTGCCGCTATCCTCGCACCATTTCGTTTTCTTGGCGCAGGCACCGACAGGTTGTTCGACGATGGCCGCGTAACGGCAGCACCACCTGACTGCTCTGGTTGAGAGTCCAGCCGCTTCTGCACCTGCTCGCCGAATCGTTCGCTGATGTGTGTGGCGAGCCGATCCACCGAGGAATATTCGAAAATGACGGCGGTGTTCAGTGCAATCCCAAGATGCGCGTTGAGCTTGTTGACGAAGCTCACGCCCAGGATGGAGTCGATGCCGTAGTCCGAAAACGCCACGTCGGTCTCGATACTGTATGCCGGGAGTTTGAGAACACCGGACACGCATTCGAGAATGCCGCTGCGAATGAGACCGTCGGCCGTAACAGCTGCCGTCCCTATGCGCTCGCTGGATGTCGTTGCTGTCGAAGCTGGCGCGCGAGCCGCAACGACCTGCACCGGGTCGCGATCCATCAGGCTGGCCACTTCATCCGAAACACGCATGCAGAGAACCTGTGACGGTCCACCCTGTCCGAGCGCGCCGATGAAACGCTCGAAGCACTCGACACCCTCGTGATCGTCCAAGGTCCCCATGTTGGCCGCGGCGATGTCCTGTCGATTCTGCAGCTTTGCTTGAACGAAAGCGCGCCACGCACCCCAGTTGATCGTGCCCACCGGGAAGGCAGCTGCGCCACGAATCGATCGAACGAACGCGTCCGCGTAGTTGATACCGGACGCATAGGCGGCGACCTTCGAAGCCCCCGAGAACGAATAGGCCTGTCCCGAGGAGAAGTAGCACATGAAGTCCAGCGGCTCGTCCTTCAACGCCTCATAAAACATCCTGCTGCCGACGGTCTTCACACCCAGCACCGACTTGAACTGTTGTTCCGATATCTGATCGATGGAGTTGTCCACACCGAACACCATCGCGGAGAACAGCGCCCCATCGATCCGACCGAAGCGCTGTTTGATGACGCTCACCGCGTGGCGCATCGATTCCAAGCGCAATGCGTCCGCTTGGACGTACAGCAGCTTGTCTCCGAACTGCTCGAACGATTGCAGCAGCGCCTGCACCGACGGCGTCTCCACGGCACTGCGCCCGAGCCATACGACGTTGGCTTGATAGGTGCGAATCAGATGGCGAGTGAAAATCTGGCCCACCAGCCCGCTGCCACCGAGGATGACATACACGCCGTTGCGCCGGATCGGGCACGGCTGCTGTGTGCTCCAGTTCAACTTAACGAAGCTGCGTCGATAACGTTTGCCGGCGACGATCTTGAATATTTCGCCGCGATCGCTCGGCGGCTGGCGCTTGATCAGCGACAACACGCTGCTGCGATCCTTGGAGCTGCGCAGATCGGCCTCGGATAGATCAAGGTTCCTCACCAGGAACTGATAGCTTCCCTGCGCGAGCGAATATCCCAGTCCCGCCGCTCCCGCTCCCCCGTCATGGCCGGTACGGTCATCGAGGGAATAATTGTCAGTGGTGAGAATGTAAGTATCGATGCTCGCATCGACCTTCCGCGCCTGCTTGAGAAACTTCACCAGCCGCAACAACTGCACTTCGTCACTCGCCTCGATGCTTCGAACCTCGCCAGTTGGTTGCGTCTGTGCGAGGAAGTAGAGTGCGTCGATGCGCGGGTGAGCCCGAAGCGCCGCCTGAAATGCCTCGGCGTCATCCACGCCGCACATCCATTCGTCTTGTGCGACATGCACGGTTCGATCGCCAAGACGCAGCAGCACGACGGTGCTGCCCTTTTGCTGGTAGTGCTCGCGAATCGTCGTTTCGAACGGAATCTCTCCGCTCCGACACACGATCAGCACTGTCCGATGAGCCGCCGGCAGCGTTCGGACGGGGTCCAGCCATTCCTGCCACCGACTCAGATAGCTGAAACCATCCCATGAAGGGTCGATAGCCAGACCATCAGCTGCCTGACTCACGCCACTGGCACGCGCGTGGAGCAGCGACAGCTCCAGCCCTCGAATTCGTGCGCACGCATTGCCCGCCTGGTCGTACAGATCGACATCGAAACGCAGCTCCGCCTCGTGCGTCTTTCGCACTGAAACAAACATTTCTTCGTTGCCGCGCGACCAGATGGTGACGGCCTCCGCGCTCACCGGCACCAACGGCTGAGGAAAATCTCCCGCCAAGGCCACGCACGCATGCAGTGCACCTTCCAGCAAACAAGGATGCAGCACGTACTTCGGCGCCTGACTCTCGGGCGTCGCGGAGACGCGAATCTGTGCCAGCAAGCGGTCGTTCGCGCGATACACCGCCTTCAGTCCCTGCAGCCCCCGACCGACGCGCATCGCTCCAGCCGCCAGGTCACTGTAGAACGTGGAAGGATCGAAGCTTTCATGGAGCAGCTCGCGCTTCTCTGCGCCAGGATCGAACGGCGTTGCCTTCGGTGGTTCCTCGGTTGTGGCAAATCCCTCGACGCAGAGGACTCGACCTTCATCGCTGTCCGCGGATGCGATGGCCTCGATCTCGAATGCAATGCCCTCGTCTTCGGCAAACAGACTCACACGGACCTGAGTTGCTTCGGCGATCGGGATCGGGTGATGCCAGTGGATGCCGCCGATTGCGACCGCGGTTCCATCGTTACCCGTGGCGTCGACGACGGCCGCCCGCACCATCTCCAGCAGCGACAACGGGGGAAGGACGTTGGCGCCGTCGACCTCATGATCCAGAAATAAGCCGTCCGCGCCGAACGACGATTGATAACGCTGCAGACCCAGCAACGAAACGTTCCGGTGCAACAGCGGATGGATGAACGTTAGCGTCTCTCGACCTTGTGACGCTGCGTCCACTTCACTGATCCAGCAGCGCTGTTTAGCAAATGGATAAAGCGGTAGCTCGATGCGGCGCGGCTTCACCTCACCGTACAACATGTTCCAATCGAGCATGAGTCCTTTGACCCACAGCTCCAGAAGTTTGGCCAGCTGCCGCTGCTGCAGGCAGCGCTCGATCACCGTCGCCCTCAGGTCATCGTCCTGGCGCAGCAGTTTCAATTCATCGCGATTGCGTTTGACTTGACCTCGGTAAACGTTGCTCGGGTCCCCCTCGCCCGCCAGATATGACTCGATCTGAGTGCATAACGACTGCGTTGAGTCCGCGAGGAAACCCACGCGCTCTTCCATCGGCTCGCGCCCAACCTGCAGCGTGTAGGCAAGCTCGACCAGATCTATGGTTGCTTCATGCTCGCGCAGGAATGTGAGCAACTCACGCGCTTTGGTCTGGAGGCGATCCTCGGTTCGTGCCGACAAGGGGACAACGAGCTTGCCGTCTTGGGTGAGCACTGAGACCGACCGCGCGCTGGATGCAGACGTATGTTCGGCGACGACGATGTGCGCATTGGTACCGCTGAATCCAAACGAGCTGACCGCGGCACGTCGCGTCTGTGCTTCGGCGACGGCCCAGTCCTGCAGACGATCGTTGACGTAGAACGGGCTGCCGGCGAGCGGTATGTGCTCGTTACGCTGCTCGAAGTGAATGGTCGGCGGCAGTTGCCGATGTTTGATCGCCAGCAGCAGCTTGATGAAGCTCGCGATGCCCGCTGCCGTCAAGCAATGACCGATGTTGCTCTTGACCGAGCCGAGCGCGCAGAAACCTTCGCTGCGTGTATAGGTGCCAAAGGCCGCTTTCAAGCCGGCCACTTCGATGGGATCGCCGAGCTTGGTGCCGGTACCGTGCGCCTCGATCAGTTGAATGCCGGAAGGATCGATCTCGAAGCGCCGATAGACATCCTGCTGCAGCCGGGTCTGCGACTCGGGATTGGGTGCGGTGATGCCATTGGTCCTGCCGTCCTGATTGACACCCCATCCCTGGATCACACCGTGAATGATGTCCCCATCTCTTTGCGCATCGGCCAGGCGCTTGAGCATGACTACGCCCACAGCCTCGCCGGGAACGAAACCGTTGGCTCTTTGATCGAAAGCGAAGCAGCGGCCATCCGGCGACAGCATGCCGGCCTGCGCCGACTTGACGTGCATCTCCGGACCCGCCATTACATATACGCCACCGGCAAGCGCCAGATCGCTGGCCCCGCTCACCAGGCTGTCGCATGCGCTCGCGATCGCTACCAGCGAAGAGGAGCACGCGGTGTCGATGGAAAGACACGGGCCCTGCAGGTTCAGGAAGTAACAAATGCGGGCCGCCAGGATGGAGTTCGCCCCGCCTGTGAAACCCTGCGCGCTCAAGCGCTGTTCGCGAGACAGCTGGTGATAATCGCCGCCGGCGCAGCCGACGAAGACACCGCACTTGCTTCCCGACAGTGACTTCGGATCGTATCCCGCGTTCTCTATGCCATGCCAACACGCCTGCAGGAACAATCGCTGCTGCGGATCCATGCCCTCGGCTTCGACAGGAGAAATATTGAAGAACAGCGGATCGAAGCGATCGTAGTCCTCCAGTGCGCCCATCCAGCGGCTGTTGGTTTTACCGGGCTCGACCGCACCCGGTCGATAGAAGGCATCGACGTTCCAGCGGTCGCTCGGTACCTGGGTGACACAATCGCGACCGGCGGCAATGTTCCGCCAGAATGTTTCTACATCCGGCGCCATCGGAAACTGTCCGGCCATGCCGATCACGGCAATGGCTTGCGACTGCTTGACTGGTGGGGCGGACGGACGCAGTGAGCGCGCGCGCGACGCAACTCGCAACGAACTTAATGTTTTAACCGCGGCGCGGGGCGTCGGCTGGCGCACGGGCAACGAGCGAGCGCGGACGTCCGGTGATGCCTTTGGCGCCGATACGCGTTGTGCGGTCCCCGATTCGCGAGACACATAGCCGGCGAACTGCCGCAAAGTGGGATGGGCATAGACCTGCGTCGCCTCGATCGAAATTGCCAACGTTTCGTTGATCATTCGCACCCAGGTCACGCCACTGATGGAGTCCAGCCCGAGATCGACGAACTGGGCGCCTTCATCGATGTCGTCTGGCTGCATGTGCAGCTCGCGAGCCAGCAGCTTCTTGAGCGTCGCAGTGAGCGTCGCGAGCGCACTAGCATCGTCGATCGGGTCGGCAAGCGCCGCCTGCGCTGGCTCGATCTTTTGTAGAAACCTGTTTTCGATGCGCTCAAGTGTTTGCGACTGCCCGACGAACGTTAGCTCGTGCATCGCCACTTCAAGAGCGCACGTGGGATCGAGCAAATCACGCAGCCGCTGCGTCCGATCTCGCTTGACCGAGATCAACTGGCTGCGGGGCGCTTGAACAAGCTTGCGCGCGAATGCCATCGCCTGTGAGTGGATCTGCTCACGCGGCAGCACCTGTAGCGCGACTCCTCTTTCCTGCAGCTCGCTACCGGCATATTCGCGCGCAGTCAGCAGCGTCTCTCTGGCAAGGTCATAACCCATCTTTTCAGGAACGATCAGCGTCGCCGCTGCGCCGGGCGTGAAGCCATATTCCATGTACGGGCTGCGATAACGGCTTTCCGCGCTCAGCAGCACGATGTCCGCGAACATGCCCATGGCCCAGCCGGCGCCAATGCCGTGCCCTTGCATTGCCGCGATCACCGGGATTTCGCAGTCGATCGGCAAGCGAAACACCGTGGAATCGGTGAAGCGGGTCGTGCCCTGCTGGATCGCCAGCAATGTTTCCTTGGTACCTCCGGACGCAAAGTAATTGTCGTAGCCGGTGAGGATCACTGCCTTGTAGGTGGGCGTGGCTGCGATGTGGGCAAAGGCTTCGTACAGTCCTTCGATCAGTGCTTCGGAAAACAGGTTCTTTGCCTGCCTGTCTTCCATGCGAACGGTCAGGATGGCGTCGCCGTGAGCCATCGCGTGGACCACTTTCGATCTCAACGGAATCACGACGCCTTCGGACTCAAACTCGGGCGAGCTCGCGGCGTCGGCAAACAACGCCTTCCAGGATGCTTCGATCTCTTGAGCTGCTTCCGAATCGGATGGTGCCGACGCGTGTGTTTCGTTACTTGTCAGCGTCTCGACATGCCGCACCAGATGACGCGCCAGGTGAGTTTTCAAAAGACGCAAGGCGTCGACCGACTTTCCTGCGAGATTTGTTGCGAGCTTGCGCGCATATGCATCGACTTCGGCAGCCGGTACCACTGGGGCCGTCCAGCCGTTGGCTCGTAGGTCACGACCCGTGATAGGACTGGTGAAATACTTCAGCGACCCGGTCAGAGACTTGCCGAAACGCTCGTCTAACAGCGCCGCCTCTTGCGGGTTTGGAACAAACGAAGAGCCATAGCGCCCACCTTCGCTGCAGATCATGAAATCGCACAACCCACCGGCCATGAAGCCGGCGCCTGTTGCGTCCTCGGCCATTGCAGCGATCAGCGGGACCGGAAACCCTACGATGGCTCTATACAACTGGCGAGCGACGGCTTCGTCGTGCTGCTCTCTTCCACCTCGTAACAACCCCTCCACGCCCCGCATGATCAGCACCTTGAGGGACGATATCTGCTGCGCGCGTTCCAGTGCCTGCAACAGTCGCTCGATCGCGTCGGGCGCGACGTCGAACAACTCCAGCAAGAAGATGCCGTCGCCGAGGTCATGAATCTCAGTGGTACTAGCGGGCGCGCTCGCCGGATCGACCAATCTGATCCTTCGCGAAGCGGCCCCGACTTTCAGGTCGAGCTCGCCAGGGGTTGTGAGGGACACGCCGGTTGGCTTCACGCTCCCCACTGTGCTGCTCTCTACAGGAGCATCGACAGTGAGTGCGCGACAATCGAGATCTCGCAGCTGCACGCATACATTGCCGTCCGGATCGCAAAGATCCACATCGAGGCCGGACTCGTTTGCGGGGCGCACCCAAGCCATCAGTTCCTGGGTGCAAGACCGAAACACGCACAGACTGCCTAACCGCACCACCGCGCTTTCCGACGAGACGATGCCTTCCAGCATCTTGGGATGAAGAACGTAATCACCCCGATCCGCCGGTAACTTCGACTCGTGCAAGTCGAGCCTCGTTACATCCAATCTGGCGGGTATGGCGCGGGAGCCGACGAGCGCACTTCCTTGGCAATGTATGGTCTCTTCAGCGCCTTTGTGACTGTAAATTTCCAGATCGATCAGCTCGTCGCCGCGAGGCAGTAGCGAGATGCTGATTGCGATACCCGGTTCGAACACCAGCGGCGCACCGCAGACCAGATCGCGCAGTTCCAATACGTTGGATTCCTCCATTGCCTGTGGCAGAGCCTTGACGACCGCGGCGCGAGCCATTTCCAGGTACACTGCAAACGGCAGAATCTTCTGCTTGGCAAAGAACAGCTCATCGCCTCTGAAGACACTGGTGTAGCGCTGCTCTCGCAGATCGGAAGTATTTGCGTGCAGCAGCGGATGCAATTCCGCTTGTACGGGTGCGCTAGCCGCCGCCGGCGCGTCGATCCAATAGCGATCTTTTGCAAATGGATACGTGGGCAAACTGATTCGAGCCGGCTTTCCGGCTGCGTACAGCTTGTGCCACTCCAGTTCTACGCCCTTCGTCCATACATCCAGCAGTTTCGACAGTTTCCCCTGAGCCAGCCATTTATCCAATGTTTGTTGCAGGTCGGCGTCGGTGCCGAACAGCGCCACGGCTTCTTTAGTGTTTTTCACTTGCCCGCGGTAAGCATCGTCGATGCTCGTGCTGCCCTGGACCAGAGCCTGCAGCTTTTCCCGCAGTTGTTCGACGGAGCTCACCAGCAGACCCAAGCGCTCCTCCATCGCTTCTCTGCCGGTCTGCAACGTATAAGCCACCGCCACCAGGTCGATCGGCTCGCTGCCGTGTGCATCGAGATGCGCTAGCAGATCACGCGCTTTCTGTTGTAACTGCGCCGCCGTGCGTGCAGATATCGGAATCGCTACCGGACCACCGCGCTCGATCGCTGTGGTTGTTGGGGCCACATACTCTTCGACGATCATGTGCGCGTTCGAGCCGCCCGCGCCGAAGGATGAAATACCCGCGACTCGCGGCAATGCTCGACCATCGATCACCGGTGCATCCCAATCCCGCAGCTGCTGGTTGACGACGAACGGTGTCTGCTCGAAGTCGATGTGCGGATTCAGCCGCGATGAGTGCAACGATGCGACGACCTGTCGATGCCGCAGTTGTAACAGCACCTTCGTCAGACCCGCGATTCCCGCCGCCGACTCGCAATGACCGATGTTCGATTTCGCAGAACCGATCAGACACTGCAGACGCTGCGGGCTGTGCTGCTGAAACGCCTTGCTCAACGCCGCGATCTCGATCGGATCGCCCAGCTTCGTTCCCGTGCCGTGCGCCTCGATGTAGCCGATCTGCCGCACATCGATGCCCGACTCCGTCAATGCACGGTTGATCGCGCTCGACTGCGCTTGAGGATTGGGCACCGTGTAGCCGTTCGTCTTGCCGCCGTGGTTCAACGCGCTGCCGCGGATCACTCCATAGATATGGTCGCCATCGCGCTGCGCGTCCGACAGTCGCTTCAGGATGACGACGCCAACGCCTTCACCCGGGATGTAACCATCGCCGCCTTCCCCGAAGCTCTGGCAGTGTCCGTCGCTGGAAATGAACTGGCCGGCGCTAAGCACTGTGTACTTATGCGGATGAACGCTCACGTTCACGCCGCCGGCGATGGCAACTTGCGTGCGTCCCTGTCTCAAATCCTGGCAGGCCAAATGGATCGCCGTTAACGATGACGAACACATCGTGTCCAGCGTCATGCTCGGGCCGTGCAGGTCGAAGGTATACGAAACTCGATTGGCAATACTGGCGAGACTGCCGGTGGCGCCGAACAACTGGTACTCGCTGTACATCACGCCGACATAAACACCGGTTTCCGGCAGTCCGGCGCGCGTGTAGCCCGCATCTTCCAGCGCCATCCACGCGTGCTGCAGAAACAAACGTTCCTGCGGGTCGATCTGCTTGGCTTCCTTGGGAGAAACATTGAAGAACAACGGATCGAACTCGTCGACGCCGGCGATGAAACCGCCCCATTTGCTGTAATGACGGCCGGCGAGCGTCCGATCCTGGCTGTAGAACTGGCGCCAGTCCCAGCGCTCCCGAGGCACTTCGACGATGCAGTCCTTGCCATCGCGTAGATTGCGCCAATATGCGTCGAGGTCCGACGCTTCGGGATAACGGCCGCTCAAGCCCACGATGGCGATGGGCTCGTGATGCGTCGGGCTCGGCACATTGGAGCGGCGACGCGAGCGCCGGCTCGACACCTGCTGGGGCTGCGTGACAGGCAAAACCGGAGCGATCGACACCGGCGAGGCGGCCGATCCAAACAAATCGGACAGCGCGCTTGCATGGGACTGGACCAGATACTGCGCCAGTGCGTGCACGGTCCGATACTCGAACAGCAAGGTCTTGGAGAGCGGGCCGAAGGTGCTTTCCAGGCGCGTGATCAAACCTACCGCCAGAATCGAATCGATTCCGTATTTCTCCAGCTCCGCCCGCGCATCGATCTGGTGGGATGGCAACTGCAACAGCGATGCAAATTGCTTCCGTAAATATTCCTCTGCCTTGTCGATGAGATCCCCTGCGGCAACCGCGGAAGATTCAACGAACGTGGTCTGGGCACCGGCGTCGCTCACATTCGTCTGCATCGATTCGGCAACGACGGTTCGGTGCAATTGCGCCGTCTCTCCTTCCAATACCAACGCCTGGGCCTGCTTCGCCAGCAGACTCGAATGCAGTGCCGCCATGCCGGTGGTCGTCTGCATGGGATGAATGCCGGCCTTGCGCATCCACTCCTGGCTCGCCGGATCGATGCGCATCCCGCCTTCTTGCCAGAGCGGCCAGTTCATCGACAGCGTCTGGCCGACTCTCTGGCCGAGAGCGACGAGCTGGTTGCGATAGATCGCGAAATGATCGAGAAAACCATTCGCCGCCGCATAGTCCGCCTGGCCGGTGTTGCCCATGACACTGGCGACGGACGAGAACAGCACGAACCAATCCAGGTCGGCCGTGCGAGTGGCGTGGTCGAGATTGAACGTACCGATGACTTTGGGCGCCAGCACGCGGCTGAACTGCTCAGCCGATTTTCTCAGGATGAAGTCATCGGCAATCATGCCGGCGCTGTGCAGGATGCCCGTGAGCCGGCCGTGTTTGTTTTGGATCGTCTCGATCAGAGGCTCGACTTGGGACAGGTCGGTCACATCCAGCGCTCGATACTCGATCCGTCCCGATGCTGCTCCCAGATTGTCCAGGAGCGCGCGCCTGTCTTCGGTCGGCGCCGAGCGTCCGGTCAGAACAATCTTCGCATGCTCGGTCCGTTGCAGGATCTCGCGTGTGAACAACACACCCAATCCACCGAGCCCACCGGTGATGAGATACACGCCTCGATCGTTGAACATGCACGGCGAATTCTCGTGGTGTTCACCGATCTGCCAACGGCGCACCTCTCGCTGCCCACGGCTATGCCGGACCATGGTGTCGCTGGCGGCGGACTCCTTGCTCAACAACTGCGCCAAAGCACGCGCTTCGATGTCGCCCTGAACCAGGATCACCTGAGCGGTCAGCCTCGGATTCTCCAGCGCAGCGGTTTTCAACAGTGCATTGAGGCCGGCAAAGACTGCTTGCTCGTACTCGTCGGCGATTACGACCTGGACTCGTACCTGCCCGGCCGGCTTACTTTCCAGAACGCGTTTGATTTGTTTGAAACAAGCCAGCGCGTGCTCAGCGTAGCGATGCGCAAGTGTTTCGCTGAGCTGTGAGCTGGATTGCAGACAACGGCTGCTTCCAACGAGGGCTTCCAGCTCTCTCGCGTTCACGCGAGGCAGATCACAGAGCACGACGTAACGTTCCAAACTCGCCTGCCCGTGCGCAGCAATGTGAGCGCGAGGCTCCCATATTGGCGCGGCCATGACCACACCGGTCGTGGCAAGCGCCTGCGACTCCTTGAGTGCCTTGATTCTCTGCAAGGCGGCCTCGCGCGCCAGCCGGCCCAGAGACAGGTCATGGTAGATCTGCTGCAGTTCCTGTTTCATCCTAGATCCACCGCGGCATCCACGGACATTTCCTTGTTCAGCACGTTGTCGATCAGGCGTCGGTAGAAGCTGCCATTGAACGTGGACGCCTCGATCGTTCTGCAGGCGAAGCCGAGCATCTGCACGCAGACGCGGCCCTGCGAATCGCACACATCGATATTCACTCTGACGGTGCTGTCGCCACGACGGCTGCCCTCCGCGTAGCGCACCCAAGCAAACATTTGCGGCGAGCACGCCGAGATGATGCGCAGGCGCTCCAGTGAAAACGGCACGAACGGTTCGCTGGGCGGCCGACTCAAGTCCGCAATCAAGCCGATCGATGCCTGCAAGGCGCTATCCATCAAACTGGGGTGGAGAAGATATTCATCCGCATCTCGCAAGAGGAGCGACGGCAGTTGCAGACGAGCCAGCAGTTGCTGATCGCCCAGATGCATCGACACGATGCCGCGATGGGCCGCGCCATAATGCAGTCCCATGCCGTCGAACACGGAGTACAGACGGCTGCCTTCAACGACTCCCCGCGTCATTTGAGCCTGCAGGCGCGTGATATCGAGCGCCGCCGGTGCCTGCTCGCGACTTGCGACACCGCGTCCCTGGCAATGGATCGTTTCCTGCTCGCCGTCCTTGCTGAAGATCTCGTAGTCGATTTGCTCGGAGTCGTTCTCGATCAGCGCGATCGAAACGGAGCGTCGCTCCCCGATCACAACCGGCCGCAGCCAGACAGTGTTGCGCAGCTCGAACACCGTCGCTGACGAAAGCTCCATCGACGTTTGTGAGGACGCCTGTGCCACAGCGGCGCGCGCCATTTCCAGATAAGCCACGCCGGGCAATACCTTCTGCGGCGTGCCGGCTTTGGTTCGGACGCGATGATCGCTCAGGAACCATTCCTCGCCGCTGAACACAGAGCGATAACTCTGCTCGGCAAAATCCGAGATGTTCTCGTGCAACAGCGGATGCAGTACCGCTGCGGCGGATCGCGTAGGCATGTTTTCTGTGTCGCTCGTCGCGATCCAGTAGCGCTGCTTCGCGAAGGGATACACCGGCAGGCAGATGCGCCGGGGGCGATTCGCGCCATACAGTCGCTGCCAGTCCAGATCGAGCCCGTTCACCCACAAATCCAGCAGCTTCGACAGCCGGCTCTGTTCGATCCATTTATCGACGACGACCTGTCGCATCTCGGCATCCTGGTTCAGGATGCTCAGGCGTTCGCGGCTGCCTTGAGTATGCCCTGTGTGTACATTATCGATCTGCCGCACGCCATCGACGATGGCCTGAAGCTTATCGGTGAGTTGCTCCACCGAGCTCGCGATGATTCCAAGACGTTCGTCCATTGCTTGCCGGCCGGTCTGCAGGGTGTACGCAAGCTCTCCAAGATCGAGCGATGCATCGGCCTGCCGCACGAACACCAACAAGTCGCGAGCCTTCTGCGCCAACTCCTCCGTCGTACGCGCCGAAAGCGGCACGATGACGTCCGAGGTCACAGCGCTTGAGACAACCCTTCGCTCGCTCCTGACGGGTGCCGCGTATTCGGCAATCACTGCGTGCGCGTTCGTACCGCTGAATCCGAAGGAGCTGATCGCGGCCTGCCGGCGCTGCGACCCTTCGACGCGCCACTCTTGCAACTTATCGTTGACGTAGAACGGACTGGCCGTCAGATCGATGTGCTCGTTCAGTCGCTCGAAGTTGATGCTCGGTGGCAGCTGTCGATGCTGAAGCGCGAGCACGACCTTGATAAAGCCGGCGACGCCAGCCGCTGCCATACAGTGACCGATATTGCTCTTCACCGATCCGAGCGCGCAGAAGGCCGTCTGTCGCGTGTACTTGCCGAAAGCGTCCTTCAGGCCGCCGACTTCGATGGGATCGCCCAACTTGGTGCCCGTGCCGTGCGCCTCGATGAGCTGGATGCTTCCCGGATCGATTTGATATTTGTCGTAGACGTACTGCTGCAATCGAGCCTGTGCCTCGGGGCTGGGCGCAGTGATGCCATTGGTCTTGCCGTCCTGATTGACGCCCCACCCCTGCACCACCGCGTGAATGATGTCTCCGTCGCGCTCCGCATCGGAAAGCCGTTTCAACATCACCACACCGACGGCCTCACCCGGCACGAAGCCGTTGGCTCTTTGATCGAATGTGAAGCAGCGGCCGTCGCTCGACAGCATTCCCGCCTGTGAGGTCTTGATGTGCATCTCAGGCCCTGCCATCAGTGCAACGCCGCCGGCCAGTGCCAGGTCGCTGTCGCCCGCAAGCAGACTGTCGCAAGCGTGTGCAATGGCCACTAGCGATGACGAGCAGGCCGTATCGATCGAGAGACAGGGGCCCTGCAGATTCAAGAAGTACGCGATGCGTGCCGCGAGAATCGAATTAGCACTTCCAGTAAATCCCTGCGCCGACAGCCGCTGCTCGGATGCGAGCTGGTGGTAATCGCCGGGCGCACATCCGGCGAATACACCGCATCGCGTGCCTGACAGAGACTTCGCGTCGTAGGCTGCATGTTCGATCGCGTGCCAGCAGGCCTGCAGAAACAATCGTTGCTGCGGGTCCATGCTCACCGCCTCGGTCGGCGAGATGTTGAAGAACAACGGATCGAAGCGATCGTAGTGCTCCAAGGCACCCATCCAGCGGCTGTTGGTTTTGCCGCTGGCGGCCGCACCCGGTTGGTAACAAGCATCGATGTTCCAACGCGTCGCCGGTACCTCATCGATGCAGTTGCGGCCTTCTGAAATGTTGCGCCAGTAGTCATCGATGTTTCCGGCGCGGGGAAACTGCCCCGCCATGCCGATGATGGCGATGGGCTCCACAGGACGACGCTTGGATGTCTCGCCAGTGGGGGCCGCACTCTTGCGTCGGCGCCAAGACGTCAGGTTGGCGATGCTCGCCGAGACATTTGTCGCACGCGGAGACAAACGATTGTGTTCAACACGACTGCGTTTGACCAGCGCTGCTACTGGCGCCTGAGCCACCACTGAAGGCTTGGCCGCGGGAACAATCAATGTGCCTCGCTCTTTCGCCGAGTCTCTGACGTGACGGCTAAGTTGTGCGAGGGTCGGAAAGCCGTACACCTTGGTCGCGTCCAGCGACAATCGGTAAGTCTCGTTGATTTTCCGGATCCAGGTCACGGCGATGATGGAGTCCAGGCCCAGGTCGACGAACTGAGCGCCTTCATCGAGATCCTGCTCCTGCATATGCAGCTCTTGCGCGAGCAGCCTCTTGAGACCCCCGATCACGACAGCCAGCTCGTCGGTGTCCATCGCCGGCGCTGGTGTGGCAACTGCCGGTGCCGCTGGTGGCTCACTCTCAAGTTCGAGTGCCTGGCTATTGTCTTCCTCAGTCGCCGTATCCAGGAAACGACTGCTGATCTGCGCCAGGGTCTCGGCCTGGCCGACAAATGTTTTCTCATGCATCGCCAGCTCAAGCTGGTACGTCTCCGCGACCGCTCGATGAAGATGCGTGGTCAGTTGCCGCTTGAGAGCAACCAAACGACTCCGCGACATCTGCGCAAACTTACGCGCCCACTCCATCGCTGCCGGTAGCACATCGTTTCGCGATAGAACGGATACTGGAAGCCCTCTCTCCTTGAGCTCAGCGCCGGAATACTGACGTGCCGTGAACAGAGTTTCCCGAGCGAGGTCGTGGCCGACCTGTTGCGGGAAAATCAATGTAGCGCCGGCGCCGGGCGTGAACCCGTATTCCATGTACGGACTGATATAACGACTCTCATCGCTCATCAGCACGACATCCGCAAACATTCCAAACGACCAGCCGGCCCCGATACCATGGCCCTGCATGGCCGCGATCACCGGCACCGGGCACTCCAGCGGCAAGTGGAAGATATCGAACGCAGTGAACTTGACCTCGCCGCGCTGGATGGCCAGCAGGCTTTCGCGAGTGCCACCCGACGCGAAGTAGCTGTCGTAACCGGTCAGTACCACCGCTCGGTATGCCGCTGTTTGCTCGATATGAGCAAACACTTCTCGTATGCCCGCGACAAACTCCGGCGAGAACATGTTCTTCGCCTCGCGGTCTTCCATGCGGACCACGAGGATGCCCTGCGGATGCGCTGTGGCAACAATTACTTTCGATTTGAGTGCCACCGGCATGGGCGAGATGAGTTCCGGAGCGGATTGCGGCTCGACGGATTCGGAATCGAAGCGGGCCAGGTCAAGCAGTTGATTCCGCAGGTTCAATGCGGTCTCGTGCTTCCACGACGCCAGTATCTCTACCGGCAACGCAGCCCACGACTGGGCCAGTCGCAGGGCTGCAGCCAACATATCGTTGGTTGCAACTATGGCCAACGCTCCGACTCGTCGCTGCAATTCGGCCGCCGACCATTCGACACCGCTCAGGACGATCTGCCTTCCAAAGTAATTGCCGAATCGATGCGAGAACATCATCGCCGCTTCTGCTGCAAGGCTGCCTGTAAGCTCGCCGTCGGCGAAGCGGTACACACCCTCACTGCTGTAGATGCATGCGTCGCAGAACTGGCCGAGCAGCCAGGCAATGCTGCCTGTCCGCGGACCCAGAATGGCGATTACAGGAATCTGCGACTCGATCACGAAGCGCTGTAGTTCCCTCGCGAGGTCTTCGCTGAGTCCCGGTGCGGCGCTGTCGTCGAAATCGAGAACGATGACTCGATGCTCCGGCTCGATGGTGAAGTCCGCGCGTTGCGCCCTTGCATCGATTCGAATCATCAGAACCTGATTCGGCCGAGCCTCTTGCACCGTGATTTCCGCCACGGGTCGCAAATCGTCGACCAGGACGCGCAGGTGGCGTGCGAGATGTTGCTTGAGCAAACGCATCGCATGCGGCGATCTCGTTGCCAACGTCGAGGCCAGCTCGCGAGCATACGATTCGACTTCTGGTCCGGGCAGGATAGGACAGGTCCATCCTTTTTCACGCAGCTGCCGTCCAGACAGATTGGGCGCGACGTAGAGTAAGTCCTGTGTACGCGCTTCGCCCAATCGCTCATTGAAAATCGCCAGCTCCGCGGGGCCAGGAAACAAACCCTCTTGCAGATCGGTGTAGCGATATTCCGCCTCCTCACTGCAGATCATGAAGTCGCACAAGAGGCCGACCAGCAGTCCCGCCCCGGAGGCACTCCCCTGCATCGCGCTGATGACCGGATACGGAAAGGTGGCGACCGCTCGATAGAGTTGTTGCTCGACGGCGTCGTTGTAGTGCCGTCGTGCTCCGCTCAGGAACGAGGCGGTCGTGCCGCTGATGATCAGGACCTTGGCTTCGTGACTTTCACGCGCCACGGCCAGGGCATTGAGCAGCTCGCCTATCAGCTGTGGTGATAACTCATTATTGGTTCCATCTGCATCGACCCGGATACTCAGTATTCCGTTACCAATGTCGTCGAGCCGGACGGCCGTAGCCGCTGCTGCCGAGAGCGCCGACAACGACACCAACGGCGCGCTTCTCGTTGCAAGCGACGAGTGGGGAGTGAGCTCAGTGAGTGCAGCCAACGTAATGTTAGTGGGCTTGTCGCGTTCGCTCGCGACAACAGGCGCGACCATGGGCAGAGCGATGGCGGCGGGCGACGCCACTGCCTGCGTGAATCGAATCCCTCTCATCTGCACGCAAACGTTTCCAGCCTCGTCGCACAGATCAACCGCGAGTTGGGTGTCGGGCAGCTGCCGGACCCAGGCGATCATTTCCTTGCCGCACGGACCAACAATGCGCAGTGAATCGATCGAAACCAGCTGCGGTGGCGTGTTCGACGACAGTCTCCAATCTGTAATGAGACCCACGCAGGCCTCCTGCACGCCTTCCATCAAGCCGGGATGCAATTCAAATTCATCCCCCATCGCGATCGACTCGGGAACACGGAGCTTGGCCAGCAACTGATCTTCGCCCCGAAACACCGCTGTGATCGCCTGGTGAGCGGGCGCTTGAGCTGATGTTTTCATCTGCCGTTCCATATCCGCGATATGGACGCGCGCCGGTATCGGCTCATCGTGGAACGATGCTCGCCCCTGGCAATGAATTATTTCTGCCGCGCCAGCTTCGCTGTAGATCTCGAACGCCAGCTCTTCGCCCTGGCTTGCGAACACCACAATGTTTACTTCCGTGGGTTGCGCAATGGCGAGTGCCGGCCCCCATGCAAGCTGGCGTAGCTCCAATTGCCCGCCTTGCTGCGACTTCGGCATCGCATGCTCGATCGCCGCTCGCGCCATCTCCAGATAACAGACGCTGGGCAGAGCGTTGCCAGCGGCGCGCACGAAAAACTCCTCGCCGCTGAACGTGGAGCTGTAGCGATGCTCGTTCAGATCGGACGTATTCCGATGTAACAAAGGATGCAACACCGCGGCGACTGCTCCCGCCCGAGTCGGGGCTGCCGGCGCCGACACGTCAATCCAGTAGCGATCCTTGGCGAACGGATACGTGGGCAGACTCATACGCAGCGGTTTGGCTGAGCCGTGGAGCTTGCCCCAGTCGAAGTCCAAGCCGTTGGCCCAAAGCTCCATCAGCTTGGTGAGCTTGCCGCGCGCGATCCATGAGTCCAGGGTCTGCTGCCAATCCGAATCTGTGGCGAACGTCGCGAGCACCTCTTTGTTACGCTTTACCTGTCCACGATGCAGCCCTTCGATGTCCGAGTCGCCAGTCACAAACGTCTGCAGCTTTTGCCGCAGTTGTTCGACGGAGCTCACCAGCAGACCCAAGCGCTCCTCCATCGCTTCTCTGCCGGTCTGCAACGTATAGGCCATCGCCACCAGGTCGATCGGCTCGCTGCCATGCGCGTCGAGATGCGCTAGCAGATCACGCGCTTTCTGTTGTAACTGCGCCGCTGTGCGTGCAGATATCGGAATCGCTACCGGGCCACCGCGCTCGATCGCTGTGGTTGTTGGGGCCACATACTCTTCGACGATCATGTGCGCGTTCGAGCCGCCCGCACCGAAAGATGAAATACCCGCGACTCGTGGCAATGCTCGACCATCGATCACCGGCGCATCCCAATCCCGCAGCTGCTGGTTGACGACGAACGGTGTCTGCTCGAAGTCGATGTGCGGATTCAGCCGCGATGAGTGCAACGATGCGACGACCTGTCGATGGCGCAGTTGTAACAGCACCTTCGTCAGACCCGCGATTCCCGCCGCCGATTCGCAATGACCGATGTTCGATTTCGCAGAACCGATCAGACACTGCAGGCGCTGCGAGCTGTGCTGCTGAAAGGCTTTGCTCAACGCCGCGATCTCGATCGGATCGCCCAGCTTCGTTCCCGTGCCGTGCGCCTCGATGTAGCCGATC
>Ga0247784_1000153_pt1 | contig 21972 bp, 18 predicted proteins | sample UWRJL169409R5_FD_179909 | JGI IMG/M metagenome (GOLD analysis project Ga0247784, IMG submission 179909) | Plant litter microbial communities from Arlington Agricultural Research Station in Wisconsin, United States - UWRJ-L169-409R-5 | ecosystem: Environmental > Terrestrial > Plant litter >...
CCGCGCCGACAGTGCCGCGCAAAGCGCCGCGTTGCCTGCGCCAACAACCACTACGTCATATGTCTCCGCCATCCAGGTCGCCTTTCGGTTTGTTTTTCGCGATAGCGAAATTTCTTAGGCTTGCGATTGTGATCCGGCTATCCGGAAGTTTAAGTTATGGCCCCGCCTATCGCTCGGCTCGACGTACCGTCATGGCGTCAAGCAGCGGCTTCAGTGTCGTCAGTCGTTCGAGCCCGTCGACATGGCGAATGATCGCCTCGGTCTGTTGCGGCGGAAGCCGAGACTCGCAGAGCCGGCGAAACTTTTCCTCCAGCACGGCCTGAGGGAATGGCCTGCCCGCGTCGCCAAGCGGCACTTCGACGCTCGCGTGAAGCACTTCGCCGCTGGCGAGATGAACTTCAACCGCGCCGGGACGTCCCTTCACCAACCGACGGTCGAAATCCTCGCTGCCGACCGCAGTCGTCTTGTCAACGAGCTCCAGCACCTCGGAAGCCATGAACCGACCATCCTCGAATTGCGCCTCGCTGACCTCGCCATCGCGCAGCGCCATCGCCACGCAGACCGGCAGGCTGTGATCAGCGGTCTCGCGGTTGGTTGGACGAAATTTGGCGGGATCGGCGGCGCGCGCGAGCTGCCGCGTCGGCACCGCGACCACCACCTTCGCGATCTCGTCCTGCCGCCCCGCCAACTGCCGGCAAAGCTCTGACGCGGCCTCGACCGGCGCCTGTAGCGCATACTGAATCGGATATCGCTTCAGGCTGACATCGCCGATCCGCCAACGCCCGGTATTGCCGGTAGGAAAGTCGGCCAGCGCCGGTGTTTTGCTCAACCGTTCCAGCAACCAGTCGAAAGATTGCAACGGACCGGTGAAACCGAGCCCCGAAGCACGAGCCGCTGTTATCGCCGCCGCGCTGTTGCGCGCATAACCGACCGCCTTTGCCATGCTGAGATTGCCGACGGCGAGCGTCGCCAGCGTGAGCCCGCTGGCTCCCGCCAGCGTACTGCCATGTGCCATTTGCTCCACCGACTGTCCCCACGCCTTGCCGGCGATTAGCGGCACCACGAAGCCCGCCGCGCTGACATGATGCAGCCCAATTTCTTCAAAGGAGAACACATCGGCGAGGCGGATCTGCACCTCGAAGGCCGCGACGATCGCCGCGATCAGATCCCTGCCGTTGCCACCGGCCTCCTCAAAACACGCGATCGCCGGCGGGATGTTCTCACTCGGATGGCAGATATCCTTCGCCCAATAGACGTCCATAAAATCGAGATAGCGCACCAGCGTGCCGTTGATCAGCGCTGCACCTTCCGTCGTCGACCTGCGACCGCTGCCTATGATCGTGGCGCCCGGCGCGCCGGCTGCGAGGTCGGGCACCAGTCTCTGCATCATCTCGGCCGGTGCGCAGCCAAGCGCGCCGATGGCGCAACCGAGCGTGTCGAGCAGCACACGCTTGCAGGCGACGATCGTCTCCACCGGCAAATCGTCGAAGCGAACGCTATGGACAAGCGCGGCGACCCGCTCCGCCAGTGCAGGCGCGGCGTTCATGCAGCGCCTGCTTGTGCGGCCATTAAGCCCACTGGCGCGTTGCAGAACCGCTGCTCGGCATTAGTCAGTTCGGCGGCGCCATGAGCTGAGCGACGACCTGTCACCCGATGACATCTGCTTGCCCCACCCAGCGAGTCCGCCAGGACCGGCGTTGGTCCGTCCCCGAGGCGTTTGAGCAGGTGGGCGTGGCGCGGTCCGTTGGCATTGCAGATGGGCATCGCAACCTCGTCTCAGGATTCAGTTGAGGCACCGTAGGAGGCTTCGGCCTCCATTGCGACCGAGCCCGGCGCATCCTCGGCCCACAAATGAACCGACTGCTTTGCCCGGGCGCCAAAGATCGAAAACGGGCCGGTGTCCAAAATCGGCCGGATTGCTTTAAAGCGGAACGCGGTCATCGGCTCGTCGACATGCTTGCGCGCGAGTTCCGCCAGTAGCGTGGCAACGAGCTGGCCATGCACGACGAGGCCTCCATAGCCTCCATGGTTCATCGCATAGCCGCGGTCGAGATGGATACGGTGCGCGTTGAAGATCAGCGACGAATAGCGGAACAGCAATGGATAGTTCGGATGGATCGCCTCGGTCCAGTCCGGAGCGTAGCGCGGCGGCAGCGGCACGGCGGCCGCGCCGGACCGTGGCGTTTCGCGATAGACGATATCCTGATGCTCGGTCATGGCTGTCCCGTCGTCGTCGCGGATATCGACACGGATCTTCAAAAATACCAATTGCCCTGTGCGGCCCTGCTTGACAGTCAAGTCTTCGATCGTCGATTCCCGAACTGCGCGCCGGCTCAGCAGGACCGGCCGATGGAACGCGATCTGCGCGCCGGCAAACATCCGCCGCGGCAGCGGCACCGGTGGGATGAAGCCGCCCCGCCTGGCGTGACCATCCTCCGCGATCTCCGACTGGCGATGAATATTAAGAAAATAGATCCAGTGCCACAACGGTGGCAGGCCATCCGCGGGCGCGACCTGCTGATCGAGCGTGGCGGCGAGCGCACGGGCCGGAAACATCGGGACGTCGTCGTCGACGATCTCGCGACGGCCTATCCAGGATTTGAGTTGGTCGATATTCATGCCGATCGGGCCGCTCGCAAGCAAGCGGGCTATTTCTCCAGCCCGTTGATCTTGACGCCCTTGCCCTTGAGTTCATCGATGATGTCGTTCAGGTGATGGAACGCGGTATTGGTCACGGGAACGCCGCAATAGATCGCCTGCTGCAAGAAGACCTCCTCGATATCGGCGATCGACATGCCGCCTTCGAGGGCTGCGCGCAAGTGCATACGGAACTCTTCCCAGCGACCGATCGCCATCATCGTACCAAGAACCAGAATCCGGCGGGTACGGTAATCGAAGCCGGGACGCGTCCACACTTCGCCCCAACCGTAGCGAACGATCATGTCTTGAAAGGTTTTGGTATAGGGCTTGGTATTGGCGACCGCCTTGTCGACATGCGCTTCGCCAAGAATTTTGCGGCGAACCGCCATGCCGGCATTGAAAATGTCATCGTCTGCCATGAGTCACTCCCGATGTAAGTCGTTTTGTCCGCCGTGTGACGGCGTTGTTGCTTAAGACGCTATCGCCGTCATCGTACGAGGCCGAGAATAGATCTTGCCTCAGCCACTGTCGCTGGCCGGCGGCCGTAGTCCCCCGCGATCTGCGCCACCCTGGCGACCAATTCGGCGTTACTTCGCGCGAGCCGATCGCGGTCGAACTTGATATTGTCCTCAAGTCCGGTGCGAACGTGGCCGCCGAGCTCGAGACACCATTTGTTGACCTCGAGTTGATGTCGGCCGAGCCCTATCGCGGCCCAGGTCGCTTCCGGTTCCAGCGCCTTCAATTCACCGATCAGAAATTCCAGCAGCGGCCGACGTACCGGCAGCGCATTCTGCACGCCCATCACGAACTGCACGTGCAGCGGACGCCGCAGCAGGCCGCGGTCGGCTAGCGACTTCGCCGAATACAGCATCGACACATCGAACACCTCGATCTCGGGTTTGATTCCATTGTCTCGCATGATCTCGGCAAGCTGGTCGATGAAATCCGGAGGATTCTCGAAGATCCAGTTAGTGAAATTGCATGAGCCGGTAGACAGAGATGCCATTTCCGGCTTCAGATCCAGCGCGAGCGCGCGTTCGACGTGCGTTCTGCCGCGTCCGCCGGTGGAGAACTGGATGATCATGCCGGGACAATGTTTCAGCACCCCTTCCTGCACGCGCGCGAACAGAGCCGGAGACGAACTCGGCGTCTCGTCCGGATTGCGGACGTGAATGTGGACCAGCGAGGCCCCCGCCTCGAACGCCTCGTGGGTAGACTCGATCTGCTCGTCCGGCGTAACCGGCACCGCCGGCGTGTCGGACTTGCGTGGCATAGAGCCGGTAATTGCGACGGTGATGATTGCTGGCGTAAGATTCATTTCGCTCTGCGAAGAAAAGTTTGCTCTGCGCAAAATGCCCGATCTCGACGTCGCGGTCAAGCGGAGCTTGTTAGGGCAACGCAATCGTGGGGCGGGAGAAGGAGCGGCTCAGCACTGGAACGCGATGAATCGCCTCCTCAAGCGCCCCAGCAACACGGCGCAGCACTGGCACCCGCCGCGCAACGATCTCCTCAAGTGTCGCGCGCGGTGCAAACGCTGAACAGTTCAGACTTGCAACCACCTCGCCACGTAACCGAATAGGCACGGCCACCGCGCCCAGCCCCTCTTCTAGATCGTCAATAACGGCGACGTAGCCGTCGGCACGGGCCTGCTTCAGCAGGCGCTTCAGCGCGGTCTTGCTGGTCACGGTCGTCGGGGTCAGTCTTTCGATCGGCACCTTCCTCAAATACTCATCTATCTCGTGCGGTTCCAGCGATGCGAGCAACACCCGACCGATCGATACGGCATATGCCGGAAACCTGGTGCCGACACCAGCAGTCAACCGCACCCGCCGCGTACTCGAGAAATTTGCGACGTATAATACCGTGTTGCCTTCCAACACGCCGAGCGAACTGCTGTCGCCAGTCTCCGCCACCACCTCGCGCAGGAACGGCAGCACCACTTCCTCGACCCGCCCGGCATCCAGAAAGGCTGATCCCAGCGAGACAACCTTCGGCTTCAGGAAGAACCGCTTCTCGACGACGCCGACATAACCGAGTTCGCGTAGGGTCCACAGAAAGCGCCGAGCAGTGGCAGCGCTAAGCCCGGTCTTCGCCGCGACCTGGCTGAGCGTGAGCTCGGGATGCTCCCGATCGAAAATCTTAATCACGTCGAGACCCCGAGCTAGCGCCGTCACAAATTCACGGTCCGTTGCAGCCTTCGCCATTCTCACTTCGCCATTGTTGCTTGCAGATGATCCAAACGTCGCACTTGGGGTAGCAAGGCGCCGTCGTATTCTATGACCCGAATCGTACCGAATCGCAAAGCGATTGCACGGTTCGACCGCGCATTGCCCTAGCACGCGCCAGGACGCGGCCAGGTCTGTCACAGCAGGCGCAACCCTGCGGCGTCAGCTGCCTTGACAAATTAACTCCATTTAGCCACTTTCGCCTGGTGAATATTATTTCGCTCTGCGGAGACTGCTATGTTGGCCACCTTCGATTCATCCCCCGGCGGCCTGCATGTCGGCGTCGATATTGGCGGGACTTTCACGGATACCATCGCCATTGATTCATCCGGCGCGGTGCTGATGAGCAAGGTGCCGACCACGCCGGGCAACCAGGCCGAGGGCTTCGTCACCGGATTGCAGAGCGCCGGCGTCGATCTGCGCCAAATCGCCTGGATCGTGCATGGCACGACCGTCGGAACCAACGCGACGCTGGAGCGCAATGGCGCCCGTTGCGGCATGATCACTACCCGCGGTTTTCGCGACGTTCTCGAGCTCGGCCGCCGCGAGAGGCCTGAACTTTTTGGATTGAAGGGGACCTACCAGCCGCTGATCCCGCGGGAATTCCGGCTCGAGGTCACCGAGCGGCTTAATTCCGACGGTTCGGTCCGGCTGCCGCTGGTTGAGGCCGAAGTCGAACAGGCTGTGCTTGCGCTGCGGGACCGGGGGGTCGAGGCCCTATTGATCTGTTTCCTCAACAGTTATGCAAATCCAAAGCACGAGCAGCGCGCCGCGGAAATCGCTGCGTCGCTCTGGCCCAACAGCTACATCACCCGGAGCGTCGATATTCTGGCGGAGTTTCGCGAGGTCGAACGGTTCGGTACGGCGGCTGTAAATGCCTATATTCAACCGCTGATCGACCGTTATATAGGCGGGCTGACCGCGAAGCTGGAGGAGCGCGGCATGGCACGCCCGCTTTCGGTGATGCAAGCCAATGGCGGCATCATGTCGACGCGGATGGCCTGCGAGCAGGCGGTAAACACCGTGCTATCAGGTCCGGCGGCTGGCGTCATCGCTGCGAGCTCGATCGCGCGCCAAGCGGGGCGCCAGCGGATCGTCACCTGCGACATGGGCGGCACCAGCTTTGACGTAGGGTTGATCGTCGACGGCGTGCCGTTCGTCACCAGCGACCGCGATCTCGCCTTCAACCTGCCAATGCGAATACCGATCATCGACATTCACACCATCGGAGCCGGCGGCGGCAGCATCGCCCATATCAACGCCGCAGGCATGCTGCAGGTGGGCCCGCGCAGCGCCGGCGCACGGCCGGGGCCAATCGCCTATGGGCGCGGCGGCAAGCTCCCGACCGTCACCGATGCCAACGTATTGCTGGGTCGATTGTCGGCGAAGCAGCTCCTCGCCGTGGATACCGATATCGATTTGCCCGGCCTGCGCCAGGCATTCTTGACGCTTGGTGAGCCGTTTGGACTTGGCGCTGAGCAGACCGCCGCCTCTGTGCTGCGTATCATTGACGACGCGATGGCCGGCGCGATCCGCTTCGTCACGCTGCAGCGCGGTTTCGATCCGCGCGAGTTCGCCATTTTTGCGTTCGGCGGCGCCGGGCCGCTGCACGGCACCTCGCTGGCGCGGGAGATGGGAATTCCGACAGTGATCGTGCCCTACGTGCCCGGCCTCACCTGCGCATTAGGCTGCATCGTGGCCGACGTTCGGCACGATTTCGTGCAAACTGTCGGCAGACCGCTTGCTGATGTCAGCGCAGCCAGCCTTCGCGAAGTGCTGCTGGCGCATGAGAACGCCGGACGGGCGACCCTGGCTCGCGAGGCTGTTCCGCTTATCTCCACGGAGTTCGTGCACGAGGCGGACATGCACTATGAGGGCCAGCGCTACACCTTGCGTGTCAAGGTCGATCCCGAACAGCTTGACGTCGCTGATCTTCAAGACCAGTTGCGGATCGCCTGCTTTGACGCCTTCGGTATCGATCTTAGCAGCTTCCGACCGCGGATCGCCAATCTGCGCACCGCGGTACTGGGGCTGCGTCCCCCCTTCGACCTGGCGCGGATCGTGGCCGCGACGCACAAGCCAAGGGCGTCCGCCGAGGAAGCGGTGGTCGACCGCCGGCCGGTCTGGTTCGGTGACCGTTTCACTGAAACGCGGGTCTACCAGCGCGAGTTACTGCCGATCGGCGCGACGATTCCGGGACCTGCAATCTTCAACCAGATGGACAGCACCACGGTGATGGCGCCGAGCGACGCCGCCCGCGTCGACGAACTCGCGAACCTCATCATTGAGGTGCGGCCATGATTGAGAAGGACATCGATGTCGCCACTCTAGCGGTGATGCAGAACGCGCTGCGCCAAATAGTTAACGAGATGGATCTGGCGGTAGAACGCGCGGCGTTTACGCCAATTATGTCGGAAGCGCGCGACCGCGCCAATGGACTGTACGAGGCCGGCACCGGCCATGTGATCGCCCAGGGCGACACCGGCATGCCAATCTTCGTCAGCGTGATGCAGTTTGCAGTGCAGTCGGCGATTGCCGATTTTCCGGATCTGGGTCCGGACGACATTGTCATGCTGAACGATCCCTATCGGGGCGGCACCCATTTGATGGACGTAAAGTTGGTGCGGCCGTTTTACTATCGGGGTAAACCGTTCGCGATTCTAGCGAATTGCGGGCACTGGACGGACATCGGCGGCGCCGTTCCAGGCGGCTTCGGCGTTCGCGCCACCGAGATCTACCAGGAGGGCGTCCGCATTCCGCCCGTGTTGCTGCAGCGCAAGGGCGATATGCAGGGTGACCTGCTCAAGCTGCTGTTCGCCAACATGCGGATTCCTGAAGAGCGCCTCGGCGATTTGAAGGCGCAACTGGCCGCACTCAACGTCGGCCACGGGCGACTCACCGCCCTGCTGGACAAATATGGTGCCGACAACGTCCACCGCTACATCCGCGAACTGGCACTTCGCGCCGAAACGCAGATGCGCGCCTATATCTCCGCGATCCCGGACGGCGTTTACAGCTTCGATACCTACGTAGATTCCGACGGCCTGGTCTGGGAACCGATCACGGTAGCGCTCGATCTTACCGTCAGCGGCGACCAGCTGCGATTTGACTTCTCGCGATCGTCTGCGCCAGTCAAGGGCGCGATGAATGGTTCGTATTCCGCGACCGTATCGTCGGTGTTCGTCGCCCTGAAACATATTTTTCCGGAGGTTCCGATTAATGCCGGCATCTTCAAGCCGGTTGAGATCGTCGCCCCCGAAACCACCTTCCTCAACGCGCAGTTTCCAAAGGCGGTGTCCGGCTCGTCCGCCGAGGTCTCGCTCCGGGTCGTCGACGCGGTATTCGGAGCGCTCGCGCAGGCGATTCCGGAACGCGTGCCGGCGGCCTGCTTCGGTTCGGTGGAGAACTTCACGATCAGCGGCCACGATCCGAAGTCGAACAAATCCTATATCATGTTCCGCTTCAGTGGCGGTGGTTACGGAGGCCAGAAGGATTGTGATGGCCTGAGCAACGGCAGCGCGCCAATTTCGGCGGCGCGCACCTCGCCGATTGAGGTGCTGGAGCAACTCTATCCAATAGCGTTCGACTACTACCGGCTGCGCGAGGGCTCTGCCGGCGCTGGTCAGTTTCGCGGCGGATACGGCGTCGAATTCCAGGTTCAGCTGTTGCGCGGCGAGGCAGTGTCTAGCGTGATAGGCGATCGCGGGCTGTTCCCACCGTTCGGCCTGCATGGCGGAGAGCCGGGCAGCGTCGCTGTGGTGAACTATCAGCTCAACGGAAAGTTGTACCGGCCGCCGCATCTGACCAAGGACGAAGGCATCGCCATGATGCCCGGAGACTTCGTCTCGATCGGGACGCCCGGCGGCGGCGGCTGGAGACCAGCTTTCGCCCGCGATCCAGAGGCCGTCGTCCGCGATCTTCAGCAGCAGTTGATCACAATCGAGCAAGCCTATCGCGATTATGGCGTCAGCGCCATCAGGGGCCAGGACGGCGTTTGGCAGCTGGATGCGGCGAAGACGCAGGAGCACAGGAGCAGGCCAAAAAGCAGCGCCGCCTAGCAGGAAGCGGCGAGGTATCGGGATTACCAACAATCGGACGGACAACAAAGCCGCCGCCATAGGAGGGAAACAATGCGAAAAAAACTGATCGCGTTATTTGCAGCAAGTGTAGTCGTGGTCGCTCCGGCTATCGCCGGGGCGCAGTCCGGCAACGGTGCTGTCAAGATCGGCATCCTGCATGATGCCAGCGGCGCCTATAAGGACAATCAGGGCCAAGGCGACGTAGTCGCCGTCAATCTGGCGATCGAAGATTTCGGCAGGAAAGTGCTCGGCCGCGATATCGAAGTGTCGTTTGCCGATCATCAGCACAAACCCGACATCGCCACAGGCATTGCTCGACAATGGTACGACATCGGCAATGTCGACGTGATCATGGGACTCGGTAATTCGGCGGTCGCGCTCGCCGTCCAACAGATGACGCGCGAAAAGAACAAGATCAACATCTCGACCGCCGCAAGCTCTTCCGAATTAATCGGCAAGTCCTGTTCACCAAACGGTTTTCTTTGGGTCCACGACACCTATTCCGTCGCAACCAGCGCGGCGCGTGCCCTGACAAAGGCCGGCCTCAACACCTGGTTCTTCATCACTGCCGATTACGCTTTCGGTCACGCACTGGAAAAGGACGCAGCGCGCATCGTCGAGGCTGAAGGCGGCAAGATTCTCGGCCGAGTTCGCCACCCGCCCTTCGTCGCCGACTTGTCGTCCTATCTGCTGCAAGCCCAAGCCTCGGGTGCCAAAGTAATTGGGTTGGCGAATGCCGGTGTCGATACCGTAAATTCGATCAAACAGGCCGCCGAGTTCAGAATCACGGGGGAAGGCAAGCAACGGGCGGCAGCGATGCTGTTCCTGATAACCGACGTTAAGAGCACCGGACTGCAGGCGGCGCAAGGCCTGACCGTGACCCTGCCATTTTACTGGGATCTCGATGATGAGACGCGGGCATTCTCAAGTCGCTTTGAGAAGGAGATGCTTCGGCCACCGACGATGTATCACGCCGGTATCTATAGCGCGGTCACACATTACTTGAAAGCGGTGGCAGCCGCTGGCACTGACGACACTGCCTCGGTGCTGAAGAAGATGCGTGAAATCCCCGTGAACGATATCATGACGAAAAACGGCCAGATTCGTCAGGATGGTCGGGTCATGCGTGACATGTATCTGTTTGAAGCGAAGAAACCGTCGGAATCAAAGAGCGACTGGGATCTGTTAAAACGGACCGCAACCATCCCAGCGAACGATGCCGCATCGCCGCTCGCAGAGAGTCCCTGCCCCCTGGTCGAAAAATGAGTGTGCGGGTATTGTAGAGCGCCTGGCAATGTAAACTGTGCAAGCTTTCCCGAGCCAGCGCGTTGGCTCGCTGCTGCGCTTGTGGAGCCGACGTCCTCGTAAAGCCGAGGACCATCTGCCAAACTTTACCCCTCTAGGCATACTGAAATGGCCATGCTCGCGTCACCGCAGCTGTTTTGGTGCTCTAACCAGCGCGCTGTTTGGCTTGTTCAATAGCGAGACGGATGCCACGACGAGGAATTGCCTCAACGCAGACAACAAAAGTGCAAGCAGTCGGGCTAATGCTCACATTCTCGGCAACACCGCCTAAACGTGTTGCTCGACCTGCGCCAGACCATTTGGCAGGCTGGCTACCTGGCAGTCAACCTAAGGCAAACTGGTTACGGGACGTCGTCCCGACCTGAAAGATCAGATGAGCAACCTCGAGGCCAGCACGGGCAACTGGCGGTTCGGCAGTGAGGCATTTCCCGACACGGGCCGGATCGGCGCCTGGCGTGACGCGGTCAACCGCATCGGATTGACCTCGACGGTGACAGACGTTGAAGTCGGATTGACCGGTACCATCGCTTGCCAGACTTCGCCGCTCGGCGTCTTGTTCGCGCAAATGGCGTCCGGTGCGCAGCAGTTTGTGCGCCGGCCTTCGCGCGGTGACGATGGAATACTGATTGTCAAGCATGTCGATGGAGCCGTTACCCTCAAAGAGGGCATTAAGACAACGACCCTGAACTCCGGGGATATGGTGGTGGCCTGTGGCGCCGGCTTTACTTTGGATTTTTCGACGTCGTTTCGTCAACTCGTCGTGCGCGTGCCGCGCCTCGTCATAAACACCCGTCTCATGTCTCTCCAAACGTCCAAGGTCCTCCACTTGTCCGGGCGAAAAGGCTTTGGCCTGGTCTTTTCCCAGTTGCTCGATGCTGTCATGAGAACGATCGATACGCTCGACAGCACTGAGCTACGGTCGATTGACATCGCACTGTCAGAATTTCTCATTTCCAGTCTCGTCGAGGACCCCGGCCGCGTCGAGGGAAACGGTCCAACCAGCATGCAGACCGCCATGCTGCAGCGTCTTTGTCAGAAGATAGAATCGCATCTGACAGATCCAGATCTGTCGCTGACCCAGATTGCCAAGGAAGAAAGCCTCTCCCCTCGCTATCTGCAAAAATTGTTTCAGTCTGGTGGTGAAAGCTTCACCAGTTACGTCAGGCATCGCCGATTGGAGCGGTGCCGCCTTGATCTTCAAAATTCCCAGCTTGCCAGTATGTCGATCTCCGACGTGGCGTTCCGCTGGGGGTTCAATGACGCAGGGCATTTCAGCCGCGCATTCAAGGAACAGTTCGGCGTAACGCCGCGCGAATATCGCCAGGACAATCCTCAGCCGTACGATGAGGCCGAACCGCACCATGTCAACCGGGGCTGGCCGCAGGAAGCGATCGTTCACAAGCGTCAACGAGCCGCGGTGTTTCCCGATGCCGACCCAGACCGGTCAGGCAGCCGGCTGGACGCACTTTTCGACAAGAGTTCAAAACATCATCATCTGCAGGCAAACGAGAACACGGTCCATTGGGGCTATTTCAGCAAGGCCCTCCCGGCCGTTCTGCAGATCAACTCTGGCGATAAAGTTACCATCGAGGCCGTAACCCAGCACGGCAACGACGACCGCGAGCGGATGATCGATGGCGACGAAGGGATGGAGCGGATCTACCGTTGGACCCCGACCTCCAAAAATATTGATCGCCGGGGGGCAGGCCCGGTCGATGCATCCGTTTATGGCCGCGGTTCAGGCGAAGGATTCGGCGTCCACATCCTGACCGGCCCCATTGCCGTCAAGGATGCCAAGCCTGGCGACGTACTGGAGGTGCGCATCCTCGATGTCCTGGCCCGCCCAAGCGCAAATCCGAAGCACGCCGGCTGCTGCTTTGGAAGCAACGCCGCCACGTGGTGGGGTTTCCACTATGAGGATCTGCTCACAGAGCCGAAGCCAAGAGAAGTCGTGACGATCTATCAGTTTGATCTGAAGCAGGATCGGCCCACGGCAAAGGCGATTTATAACTACCGGTGGACCCCCCAGGTGGACCCGTTTGGCGTCGTTCATTCCAAGATGGACTATCCCGGCGTACCCGTTGACCACCAAACGATCGAGAAGAATATGAACGTGCTTAAGGACATCTCGATCCCCTTGCGTCCGCATTTTGGTGTGATCGGCGTAGCGCCGCGCGAAACCGACCTCGTCGATTCCGTGCCACCTTCCTACTCGGGTGGCAACATCGACAATTGGCGCGTAGGAAAAGGATCCACCATTTTTCTTCCCGTTGCGGTGCCCGACGCGCTCCTTTCGATCGGCGATCCACACGCTTCGCAGGGCGACTCCGAGATATGCGGTACCGCAATCGAATGTTCGCTGACAGGCGTATTCCAGATCATCCTTCACAAACGAGGTGAACTGGAAGACAAGCCTTTCGCCGATCTGACCTATCCGCTCATCGAAACACCCGACGAATGGGTTCTGCTGGGGTTCAGCCACCCGAACTATCTGGCCGAACTCGGAGAGCAGGCCCAAAGCAACGTTTACGAACAGTCGTCACTCGACCTGGCCCTGAAGGACGCCTTCCGAAAGATGCGGCGGTTTCTGATGACGGTACACAAGCTTTCGGAAGATGAGGCCATATCCCTCATTTCGGTTGCCGTGGATTTCGGTGTCACACAGGTCGCCAATGGCAATTGGGGCATTCATGCCATTCTGCGAAAGGAACTGTTCGATAAGGCCCGACTTTAATGGTCCGTCACTAAATCGTCAGATAACGGGCGATACGCGCCTCGTTGACTGTCGCCCGCGATTCTTCGTGAACAAAATGACCGCGCTCCATGATGATGAACCGGTCTGCGACATTCAATGCGAACGAGAGTACTTGCTCGGAAACGATCAACGCGAACTGCCGTTCGACCCGCAGCCTGTTCAAGGTTCGGGCAATTTCCTTGATGATCGAAGGCTGGATACCATCCGTCGGCTCGTCGAGGATCAGGATCTTTGGGTTTGATACGAGCGCACGGGCAATGGCAAGTTGCTGCTGCTGGCCGCCTGACAAGTTACCCCCTCGCCGGCCACGCATCTCGAGCAGCACCGGAAATGATTCATAGACATAATCCGGCACCGTGGCGTTGGCGATCTGATCCATGCCGGCAAGAATGTTTTCCTCCACGGTGAGGTACGGGAAGATCAGTCGTCCTTGCGGAACATAGCCAAGGCCGGCCCTGACGCGATTGTAGCTTTCGAACTTCGTTATGTCGGTGTCGTTCAAATAAATCGCCCCGCTGCGGACGGGAACGGTTCCGATCAGCGACTTCAGAAGTGTCGACTTACCCATGCCGTTACGGCCCATGACCGCCAGGCTCTCGCCTGACGCCACGCCAAAGTCCAGGCTGCGCAGGATATGGCTTTCGCCATAAAACACGTTCAACTTTTCCACAGCCAGCATGTCAGTGCCCCAGATAGACTTCGATGACACGAGGGTCGTTTTGAACCTTTTCCATATTTCCCTCGGCGAGGGTCTTGCCTTGATGGAGAACCGTGACCTTGTGAGCAATGGATCGGACAAACTCCATGTCGTGCTCAATCACGACCATGGACCGCCCGCGCGCGATCGTCCGCAATAGCTCTCCCGTCAATTCGCGTTCACGCGGGCTCATCCCGGCCACCGGCTCGTCCAGCAGGAGAAGTTCCGGGTCTTGCATGAGCAGCATCCCGATCTCAAGCCACTGCTTTTGTCCGTGAGACAGATGTGCAGACTTCCGCTGCATCTGATCCTTGAGAAAGACGAGGTCTGCGATGCGCGCTATCTCGTTCCTTACGGCATCGTCCTTCCGGAAAAACAGGCAGCCCCACGGATCCCGCTTTTTTGGATAGGAGATTTCCAGATTTTCCGAGACCGTAAGATCCTCGTAGACCATGGGGTTCTGAAACTTTCGACCCACCCCGCTGCGGGTGATCTGGTACTCAAGCATCTTCTCGAGGTGCAATCCCTTGAATTCGATTGTTCCTGCACTTGGTTTCGTCTTTCCGCAAATCATATCGAGTAGCGTCGTCTTCCCGGCACCGTTCGGACCGATCACAACATGCAGTTCGTTCTGGTCGACGTAGAAATTCAGCCCGTCCACCGCCTTGAAACCGTCGAACGAGACGCTGAGGTCGTTTATTTCGAGAATGGTTGTGGGCACTACTGGTCCTCCTGCGTTCCGCGGAAACGGTCCAATGCACCCGAGAGGCCTTTGGGAAACACCATTGTCGTCAAGATGAAGACGGCGCCCATGAAGTACATCCACAAACTGGGAAACTGTTCGGACAACAGGCTTTTCGCCAGGCAGATGATAAGCGTACCGTAGACGGCACCTACCAGGGACAACCGCCCCCCGACAGCGGCGTATATCACCATCTCGATCGATGGGACGATCCCACTCACGGACGGAGACGCGAACCCGACCTGAAGCGTGAAGAGCGCACCTCCCACCGCGGAAAACAATGCCGCGACCGCGAAAATGACGGCCTTGAACATGGCCGGGTCATAGCCGGAAAATCGAATACGGTCTTCGCGGTCACGAACCGCAATCAGGACCTTTCCCAGGCGGCTCCTCAGAATGAACCGACCAACCAGAATGCTCGACAGCAGAAACAGCGCTGTGGCGAAATAGATCACGTAAACGGCTTGATCCGTCCGGATATCATACCCGCCGAACGTCGAGAGGTTAGTGATGCCGTTTATGCCTCCCGTGTATCCTTGCTGCCCGATGATGACGATCGATGCCATCGACGCCAGACAGAGCGTGACGATGGAGAAATAGACGCCGCTGACGCGCTTTCGAAAATTGGCGTATCCAAGTGCGAAGGCAATTCCCGCGGGCAGGACAATTGCCGCTACCACGGCGAACCAGAGGTGTTCGAATGGCATCCACCACCACGGCAGGACATCAACGCTGTTCCAGGTCATGAAGTCCGGTACCGGCGGACCATCGGAATTGAAAACGGCAGCGGCAGGGTCCGCTGAGGTTGCCTCCAGCTTCATCGTCATTGCGATAAGATAGCTTCCGAGCCCGAAGAAAATGCCCTGGCCGAGACTGAGGATTCCGCCGTACCCCCACGCGAGCACGAGACCAACCGCGCAAAACGCGAAACTGAGATATTTTCCGAACATGGCGAGCCGGAACGAGTCCGTAAGGACTGGAATTGCAACCAGGATCAACAGCGCCAGAACCGGGACCGCGACACGGTCGCAGAATGCAACAGCGGCACGCATCCGCGATGAGGACGAAGGCGGCCGCAGCATTTCAGCGGGGCTGTGGCATGTAACGGAGTGGACGACGTCGTCCATGATCTACCTTCTCAACTTGACGGAGAACAGCCCGTTCGGTCTGAAATACAGCGCTACGATCACGATGGCGAGCATCAATGCCTTTGCCATCGAGCCACTCAGGAACAGTTCGAACATCGATTGCATCTGCCCGATCATGAACGCGGACAGGAACGTGCCGATGAAACTTTCAATCCCGCCGAAGACGACCACGATGAACGCGTCGATGATGTACTGCTGACCGGTCGACGGTCCGGTTGAAGCGATCATTGTCAGCGCACTACCTGCGATACCGGCCAGGCCGCATCCGACGGCGAACGTCACCGCATCAACCCGGGCCGTATCAATGCCTGCGGCGCCTGCCATTTCGCGGTGCTGCATGACTGCCCGTATCCGCAAGCCCCAGCGACTGCGATAGAAGAACAAGTAGACACCAATAGCGACGACGAGCGTGAGCGCGATGATGAAGACGCGTGATATCGGAATGCCGATTTCCGGCGTCAAATTCCAGGCACCCCTCAGCCAGCTCACCGTCGGTACGCTGACATTGATTGGCCCGAAGATATTTCGAAACGCCTGCTGCAGAATGAGTGATAGGCCCCAGGTCGCCAGCATCGTATCGAGCGGGCGTTTATACAGGTGCCGGATCATGGTGCGCTCGAGCACGAGGCCTGCAAGCGCCGTGCTGCAAAACGCAAGGACAAGCCCGATCGGAAAGTAGATGTCGATCCACGCGGGGGCATATTTCAGGAATGCCAGCGACGTCAAATAGGTTGAAAATGCACCAAACGCCATAAGCTCGCCATGCGCCATGTTGATGACGCCCATCAACCCGAACACAACCGCCAGCCCGATTCCCATCAGCGCCAGGATCGTGAACAGTGAAAGACCGTTGAATATCTGGGCAATCAGGACACCGGTGCTCATATGCCTGCTCTCCGCATGGTCTTGAGACGAGCGCCTCGACGCAATACGCGCCGAGGCGTTGACGCATCACAGCTTCGGGAACGGATCCGGCTCGATCAGCGGGGTTTCGTGCAGGATGTCGATCTGCCCATCCGGCTTGAACTTCCCGATCCGGGCATGCTTCCAAAGCCGATGATTAGTTGCATGTATCTTGACACGGCCTTCCGGAGCGTCGAACGGCAGGTCTGATGAGGCCGCGACGACTTTTTCGACATCGAAGCTGCCGGCTTTCTCGACTGCGAGCTTCCAGAGATAGACCGATATGTAGCCGCACTCCATCACGTCGCCGACGACGCGCTTTTCGCCATACTTCTTCTGGAACGCCGCCGCAAACTTCTTGCTTTCCGGCGTATCGATGCTCTGGAAGTATCCCATGCAGGAATTCACACCGACGAGGTTCTCCGGGCCGATCCCGCGCGCCTCCTCCTCGCCAACCGCGAGCGCCACAATTGATTTCGCGATATCGGTCAGACCAGCGGCATTGAGTTGCTTGTAGAACGAGACATTGGAGTCACCGACAATCGTTGACAGGATAGCGTCGGGTCCCGCCGCCTTGATCTTGGCAATGAAAGACTGGAAGTCGGTGTGACCGAGCGGCTCGTAATCCTCACCGACCACCGTCCCGCCATCCTTCTTGATCTTTGCCCGTGAAATACGGTTGATCGTGCGAGGGAAGATGAAGTCCGATCCGATCAGGTAGAACTTCTTACCGCGGTTCTTCATCAGCCAGTCGATGGCGGGGAATGCGCACTGTACGCCGTCCGCCCCGGTGTAGATGATGTTCTTGGAGAATTCGAGGCCTTCATCGTGTGTCGGATAGTAAAGCAGTCCCTTGTAACGTTCGAAGACGGGCAGAACCGCCTTTCGCGATGCCGACGTGTAGCAGCCGAAGACGGCTGCGCATTTGTCACTTGCAAGCAGCTTCTGTGCCTTCTCGGCGAAGGTCGGATTGTCACTGGCGCCGTCCTCCATGACGACGCGGATTTGCCGCCCCATCACGCCGCCCGATGCATTGATTTCGTCAATCGCAAGCCTTTCGGCTTCCGTCACGCCGATTTCGGCAATGGCAATACTGCCTGTCAGCGAATGCAATATACCGACGTTGACCGGCTCTGCTGCGTAAGCACTGCGGGAGCCCGCGATCTGCGCGATGGGAAGCACACCCATCGCGCCCGTTATGGCTGCAGTCTTCAAGAATTGGCGCTTGGTATAGGCCATGTGATCCTCTCGGTGAAACTGATATTGCAGATCGGAGAATGCAACGAGAGGGGAAGTCCGTCTTGATCTCAAACGCCCGAGTTATTGCTTATTCAGGAACGGATGGCTTGTCCTTGGCTACGGCGAAGGCACGATGCAAATCTTTTTTGCGAACCGTGCTCAGCAAGAATGCTGTGCCTGCCCACGTCGATCGTCGTCGACGCCCCCCCATTGTTGTTCTGACACGATCGCTGGGTGCAACAAAAACTGCGCGCGCTGTCGTGAGACAGCGCGCGTCCGGAGGCAGATGAGTTCTTGAGGACTTACTTTATCTCTTCGCAAGGAGGAAATATGCCACGCCCCATCCTCACATGAATTCCCTGCTTGCCGTCAACCACCTGGGTGACCCCGAAGTCCGCGGCAACGCTCATCAGCGAATAGGCATCATTTCTCGATAGATTCTGATTGTTGGTTAGCAAATCCAGCATCTCCAGGGATGCCTTGCGCATGGCGACGTTGAGGTCGTCGTCGAACCCATGACAAATCCACTCGTTCGGGGTCTCGAGCAGCGGCGAAGCGACCTTTATGTCCTTGCGGACGAAAATTTGAAAAACCACATTCAACGACGCCTCGATTGCCGTTCCGCTGAGTTCGCCGTCGCCTTGCGAAATATGCGGATCTCCAATGGAAAACAGCGCTCCGTCGACCGCGATCGGATAGTACATCGTCGCGCCCGCGCCAATCCGCCAGTTATCGATGTTGCCGCCGTGCAGTCCGGGCGGGATGGTGCTCACCCTGCCCTTTACGTCCGGGGCGACGCCGGCCGTGCCAAGATGAGGCCGCACCGGGACTCTTACGCCATTCAACGCCGGCTCCCGGCAGCAATCCTTTGCCAAGGTGATGCGGCCGGGCTTGAGATACTTCTCCTTTACATCATAAGCAAAGAGCGCGTGCGCGTTATTCGAATTCGGATCAAGCTTGTAAATCGTCACGCGCTCGGTTTCGTTGAACTCCTTGTATAGATAGCCCCAGTTTGCCGCGAGATTGCAGCCATAGTTGAAGCGCGGGATCATCTGGAGGTAACGCACCTCGAGCACATCGCCGACCTTCGCGCCTTCGACGAGAATCGGCCCCGTCATGATGTGCACCCCGGGAGTACGATCGTCCTCGGGAATTTCCCGATAAATGGTATGGATTGCATCATCCATCAAAAGTTCGGGCGCATCACCAGCGTGGTGCGTGATGGCCTCGGCCCTAACGATGTCGCCGCTTTTTACTCTCAAGGTGGGCGCGAGCGCGGGATCGAAATATCCCCAGTGCACCGTTTTGGGTGTCGCTCTCAGGTCATGAAACGTCGGGCTGATTGTTTCGTCTCTGGCTCTTCGCTGCGGCACGGTCAGGGTCAAGGACTTCCTCCCAATTTAATCTGAAGGCGCGCCCGGCGCCATCGAGCACGCGAATCAAGGCGAGCCCCATACTTGCTGCGCGTTCAGCCAGTCGCGCGTTGCAATTAACGATACATCGCGAGCGAATAAACTCTTGGCCGGAGACGCCCTCATTCTTGGCCGAACCGTTGCGAGAGCGACTTAGCATGCCGAAAATTGGAGCAAATGCGCCTCCAATAGGCATCCGCAGACGGCAGCCGGAAGATCACACGTGGGGCCGCAGAACATTTAAGTGGGTCTTCGACGCGATAAGGGCTCAAGCTCAACGGTTGAGCAGCCTGCACGCATTAGCGCCAAAAATGAGCGCCCTTTGCCAATTTCGGCAAGCGGTTTGCCGTCCTCAGACAAGTTTTCTGACCGCAGCTCGCTATAATCTTCAGGACTGCACGTCGGCAAAGTGCCGCGCAAGAACCACCGCGCTGGTTCTCGTGGCTTTCGGTGTAACCAATTAGAGGATCCAACCATGCTCTCCTACGAAGGAAAATTCGTCGCTGCCGCTGTCCAGTCTGAACCCATCTGGATGAATGCGGACGCAAGCATCGACAAATCAATTGCGCTTATCGAGGAAGCCGCAAAGAACGGTGCCCGCCTGATCGGCTTTCCCGAAGGACACATTCCGGGCTATCCGTGGTTTATTTGGCTTGGTCATATGAAATGGCAAACCAAATTCCTCATACCGTTTCATGAGAATTCACTGGAGCTCGGCGATCATCGCATGCGCCGACTGCAGGTCGCGGCCCGCCGTAACAGGATCGCCGTCGTCATGGGCTATTCTGAACGAGTTGGCGGCAGCCGCTACCTTGCGCAGGTGTTCATCGACGAAAATGGCGAGATTGTCGCCAATCGCCGCAAAGTTAAGCCAACTGCCGCTGAACGTCTGATGTTCGGCGAAGGCACCGGCGCCGACTTCTTGAACGTCGATTTTACCTCGGTAGGTCGTGTCGGGGGATTAAACTGCTGGGAGCATTTTCAACCGCTGAGCAAATATATGATGTACAGCCTTGGAGAACAGATTCACGTCGCATCGTGGCCGGCCATGTTCGCGTTCGGCCAGGAGATCGTGCAGAACTCCGTGGAGATCAATGCCTGCGTTACGCGGTCTTACGCAATCGAGGGCCAGTGCTTTGTCCTGTGTGCAACCCAGGTGATCGGCGAGAGCGCTCGAAAAGCCTACTGCGACACCGACGAGCAGCGCGAAAATCTTCCTCTGGGCGGCGGATGGGCCCGCATCTACGGTCCGGATGGCGCCGAGCTCGCCAACCCCCTGGCAGAAAACGAGGAAGGAATTCTCTACGCCGAGATTGATCTTTCGGAAATCCTTCTGGCAAAACGCGGGATTGACCCGGTCGGTCACAGCGCCAGACCTGACCTGCTTTCGCTCGCTTTCGATCCCCGCAACCAGACCCCGGTTCGCTACGTCGGCGCGGATGGTAGCCCGGAGGCCAACATCCGGTCTCGCGTCGAAGTCCAACATCTCGCCGAGCAGCGCGGCGCGATCGAGGCGCCACGCCTTCAAATCGAAACCCAACCGATCGCAGCGATTTCCGCGACCCGCAACGGGCGCAACGTGAACAAGGACTTGTGACATTCAAGTCAGCGAGGAGCAAATAAGGGAGGGCCACGGCTGGTGGCCCTCCTTTATAGCTAACATTGCCTGTTGATCGGCTTAAGGGATCGTGTCGGCTGATCCCTTTCGAGTCATGGCGCCGGAAACGAAAATGAAGGTTTCGAAAATCGAGGCGGCCTGCCGTCAGCTGGGTGCAGCGATCCGCATGCATTTCGCTGGCGAAGATATCCTAGCTGTCCATACGGTATCGCGCGCCGCATTTCGAACCCTTCACAGCCTCACGAAGGCGGCAGACACCAAAACCGCGCTTGAGCATTATATCAGAAAGATCGGCGAGAAGCAGTTCAATTACCTTACCAACTATCTGAAACACGCCGACCGGGACCCCAACGTTCTGATCGACGACAGCTTTCACATTTACACAGAAGCTGGCATTGGCATGGCCATCAGCCTGTATGTCTATCACGCCAATGCCATCACGGATGAAATGAAGGGATACCAGATTTGGTCGGCGATGACGCAGCCAAAAATCTTCGATATTCCAAACGATCTGATCAAGCTGGTCGACGATTGGAAAGCCGACGGTCGATCAGACCTTGACACAAGGATTGAGCATCGAGGTGGCAGGGATTTCGGCGCGGCCCTCGTTCACTGGATCAAACTGCGCGATGTTTCAAAGCTCAGTCACCCTTGAGCTGATTGCGAGCTAGGCTTCAGCCAATATTTCAGCTTGGTCCCATCCGCGTTGCGCCATGCGACGACTCCAACCGGCCGAACAAGCAGCGCGCCGGCTTCCTGGATTTAGCGCACGCGCTGCCACTGAGGATCCCTACGCTGGTTCATCTCGACACCTTGCGCATCGTACTGCATCTACTGCCGGCTGATTGGTCGAGCGATGGCGAACACATTAAAGATCAGCGGATTTGGGACATCTATATGGCAGCAAGCCCCGCCTAGGCAGTGGGCAGCCGAACACCTGCCACTAAAATCATCAAGCTTCCCAGCCCGTCTATTTGAGAGTTCCGCATCGCACGGTCCGAGGGGGAGCGTTTGCGAAGGCGGTCGGGTGGCACGACACCGCGCGCTTCACCTTTGTCTTTATTAGCGATGCCGTCAGAAGCCGTTGATCTATTGACTCAATTTCATTGACGATGTCGCCTATCGAGGTCGCGAACTCAGTCAGCCCCTGTCGGCCCGCAGGGAACTCGGCAAATGATGCCCGCGGCTGAAGCTGAAAGTCGCGCTGGA
>Ga0247784_1000155_pt1 | contig 21854 bp, 19 predicted proteins | sample UWRJL169409R5_FD_179909 | JGI IMG/M metagenome (GOLD analysis project Ga0247784, IMG submission 179909) | Plant litter microbial communities from Arlington Agricultural Research Station in Wisconsin, United States - UWRJ-L169-409R-5 | ecosystem: Environmental > Terrestrial > Plant litter >...
AGGCCGTCTCGCAGGCGCTGCAATTCCTGCTGGGCAAACCGGCGGTCGGCGTGCCGACGCTGCGGCACTTGGATCCGGATCTCGGCCCCGCGGCCGAGTCGTTCACGTTGCAGTCCCAACCGATCCAAGGGAATGCCGACGGCGGCGCGATGTGCGCGACCCAAGGGTTCGGCGGTTACAACGGCGCCATCGCGTTACGCGCGGCACATGCCGATGCATTCGCTCGTTACTCGCCGGATCGGAAGGTGCTGGCCGCGTATCTGGAACGCTGGCCGGAACTGCGGAAGGAACGCGAACAGCGCGAACGGTATTGGCGTTCGCGCCGTCGCAGCGCCATCGAACTGGCGCAGACACATTGCTGGAAGGGGTTGGACTAACCCCTTCCGTTGAGCTGTTCTCCGGCTTACTTCTTCTTGCCGGTGAACTTGCCTTCGCCGAAGTCGCCCAAGGTCACCGTGCCGCTCATGCTGGCGCCGTCGACCGTGCCCTTGTAGATCACGTCCATTTCCATGCCCTGGGCATCGACGCGGAACTGCATGGTGATGGCATTGCCCTTCACCGTTCCCTTCACCGGCGCTTCGCCCAACGCGCCTTTATACGTGCCGGAAATGCTGGTGCCGTCCTGTTTCAGGCTGAAGTGCGGCGTGCCGGTGCCGGCCGGGCTTTCCACCGTGAAATCCCATTCACCCGCGACGTTGGCGTCGGCGGCGATGGCGGAGGTGGTGAGGAATACCGCGGCGGCGGACACGGCCAGAAGTGTTCTGCGCAGACTGTTCATGAACGATTTCCTATCGAAAGCGAGGGGTCCCGGAGTGCGAATTCTCGGGTCAGACGCGCGAACCCCGCAAGAGCGCCGGCTGCCCGTTGACGTTTCATGACGGTTGGCGACCACGGGCGGGCGTTTCACGGTGCGGTCAGGTACGGTATGCAACAATACCGACGTACGAGGACAGCGCCGGCTAGAGTGCTTTAATAAGAACGATGTTGCGGGATTTCAAAAAAATTACGCCGCGGATCTTCTGGTCTGTCTCGGTGGCTGCGCTCGCCGTTCTGCTGGTCGTGGTCGCGATTCCGCAGTGGTTGTCGAAGCAGGCCCGGCTCGAAGTGCTTCGCTCACACGTCGCCGAAGTGGCGCAGATCGCGGCCAGCGTGGTCGACGGCGACTTGCATCGTCAATTGCTGGACCCGGCCAAGTACACGCCTGAGCTGTACGAGCGCACGGTCGCACCGCTGGTGCGCTTTCATTCCGCCGCGCCGGAGATCTTCTACGTCTATACGATGATGGAACGCGACGGCAAAAGTTTCTTTGTCGTCGACACCGCCGCTTCGAACAAATTGAAAACGACGCGCAAGCTGCGTCCTTCGGCGTACATGGAGCCGTTCGAGCCGCTCGATGCCGAACCCGATCCGGATTGGCTGCAGCGAATCGCGTCCGGGCACACATATGTGTACCCGAGCTTTCAGCGCGACGTTTACGGCACGTTCCTGTCGGGACACACGCCGATCTTCGACAGTCAGGGACGCTACAGCGGTTTTGTCGGCGTCGACTTCGACACGACTTACTACCTCGATCAGGAATCGAGCTTCCAGGCAATCTATTACGGAACATTGGGAGCAGCCGTGTTGCTCGCGGTGCTCATCGGCTACTTGGCCGCACGCTACGACTACAACGTGCAGGATCGCATGGAAGAGCAGTACCGCATCTCCATTCGCGACGAGCTCACGCAGTTGTTCAATCGACGGGGCGCGTTACGCTTCTCACGCGAAGCGCTGGCCTCCAAGGCCGCGAGCTATTGCGTGATCCTGGTCGACATCGACGACCTCAAAGGCATCAACGATCTGCACGGCCACGCCGCCGGCGACGAATTCATCGTGAAAGTGGCGGACACCATTCGCGCCAGCGTGCGCGAGAAAGACGTGTGCGCACGCATGGGCGGCGACGAGTTCCTGATCTTCGCGACCAGCTGCGATTTGGACTGCGCCACCGAAATCGCGCGCCGCATTCTCACTCGGGTTTATGCGGACGACGCGAACACCAGCCGCTCGCACTTCGGCGTTTCCATCGGCATTTGTGTTTCGACCAGCGAGAAGGAGAGCTTCGAGGTGTTGTATCGGCGCGCGGACGAAGCGCTCTACAAGGCTAAGACAGCCGGCAGGAATCGTTACGTGATTTTCGACGCGGCTTGATTGGTCGGTGTCACGGCGTGATTTTGCATCAGCCGATGCAGGACGGCGCCCAGCTCCTCGACCGTGTTCGGCTTGAGTAACAACTCGCGCACGCCGACTTCTTTCACCTGCTCGCGATCTTTCGGTCCCACGTAACCGGACGTCATCACCACCGGCAGATCGGGCCGAGTGAGCAACACTTCACGCGCAAAGTCGATGCCGCTCATGGTCGGCATGGAGAGATCGGTCACCACAGCGTGATACGCGCCAGGATTGGCGAGAAACACCTTCAATCCCTCGCAAGGGTCGGTGTAACCCTCGACGCGATATCCCAGACGCTCCAGCACTCGCGTCACGAGATATACAAGCGATTCCTCATCGTCGACATAGAGAACGCTTTGACCTTCCCCACACGGCACTTGCGGGGCGTGCGCGGTGCCTTGGGCGGCAGCCGCGTTGTTGAAAAGCAGTACGTCTTTCGTGGTTTCTTCATTGCCGCTGATCGCCAGAATTTGGTTGATGATGCCGGCCGCGCGCGTGCTCGCCTTCGCGACTTCCGCCAGCGACACTTGGGCAGGATGCGTCGCCGGCAAATCCTCCGCGGCGAGCCTCGCGTTACCGCTGATCGCCAGCAGAATGTTGTTGAAGTCGTGCGCGATACCCGCCGCCATCGCGGACAACGCACGGCTCTTCTCCAGCAATTCGCGGTCCCGCTCCGCTTGGAGCCGGGCCGTTACGTCGTCGGCATACGCAATCACGCCCTCATTCGGGGTGCCGCGATCCACCAGCGCCAGGTGCCAATGACAAAACAAGACACTGCCGTCCTGGCGTCGCGTTTCGAGCACGACGCCTTCCGGGTACTCCACGCCGGCGAGCAACTTCGGACACACCTCTTCGATGGCCGGCATGCTGCCGGGCGTCGCCACCAGGTCGTGAATGTGCCGGCCGATCGCATCCGCTTCCGAATAGCCGAAAGTGGCGGTGGCCGCGGGATTCCACACGCGCACGATGTGGTCCGTGCCCCACACGATGCAGGCGAGCGGGGCGCGATCCATGTACAGCTGCAAGCGGTCGTTGGTCGCCTGAAGCTGTGTGAAGCTCGCGTCCGCTTCAGAGCTGATTTGGTTCGCAGGTCGGCGGCGTCGCCACCACTGCGTCAACGCAGACATAATGGCTCACAGGGGTTTTGTTACTTATTTGCGATCGCGCGGAGCGTCCGTCTGCTCCGAGCAAGCAACGTATCACAGCGTTGCTGTCGAACGCCTTGAGGAACTCTACGGCCTGATGCCTAGGAAAATGGAGTAAGCACCGTGGCTGATGGCAGGATCTGCCTGAGATGCAGAGCGGTATTTAGGAGCGTGTGAGCAATCAACGTTCAGTTTTAGATATTCCAGCGCTCGCGACACAGCGCGAGAAAGCGGGCGCCGGCTTGCGATAAGGGTTGATGTCGCAAGTGGTAAACACCGACCTGGCGTTCGATGCTGGAAAACGGCAAACCTTCGATGTGCACCATCTCCGGCGGCAGATTGGTGACCAGGTTGGAAACGTAGCTCACCGCCTTGTTCTCGGCCACGAGCGCCAGCCGCAGCTCCATGTGGCTAACTTCCCACACCGATGCGAACGCGTTACGCAGGCGGTCGCCACTAGCGCGTTTCGGCAACTCGTCCAGATACGACGTCACTAGCGGCAACGTGCGCAAGGTCGCTTGCGGATCGCGTTTCAACGCTTCGCGACTGGGATGATCGCGCGCAATCATCAATCGTCGGGTTTCGGCGAACAGCGAATAGACGGTGAAGTAATCCGGCATCGAGTGCTGCAACGGCCCGAAGCCGACTTCCCAGCGGCCGTCCGAAACGCCGTGCACGATTTCGCGACTGGGCGCGACCGTCACTTTGAAGCGTGTCAGCGGATTGCGTTCGGAAAACTCCTTGAGCAGCGAGATGCCGTAGCGCGAATTGACCGCCGGAGACAAGGCAAGAGACAAAGTGGACAACGCGCCGCTCTTGATCTGCGCGATGTCCGCCAGCGTCTCGCGTTCCTCGTTCAGCACCGTTTCCGCATAACGCAGCAGGCGGATCCCGGCTTCAGTGAGCTGCGGCGGATTCCCTCTGCGCAATAACACGGCACCGAGCCGATGTTCGAGGTTGGCGATCGCCTGGCTGACCGCCGATTGCGACAGGTTCAATCGCTCGGCCGCGCGACTGAAGCCGCCGGCTTCGACTACGGCGTGAAAACATCGGACTTCGTTGCGCTCGATTTGCATGCCGTCAATTTTCGCGCGCCTGCTGCGACGCTAGCAATGGTGAGTGTTCAGTGGCGGCGATAAACCTATCGGGAGCGGCGATGCGATCACGACCGCTGATGGACGCATCGCGGCCACGGCGTCGTGCCCGGCCGTGGCCAGGCGTACGTTGTGGCTCACGAACTCACCGGGGAGCGAGCCATGAGCGAAGCCGTGCAGATCCGCAAGGGATTGGAAGGTGTCGTCGCCGATACCACCTCGGTGTCGTTGGTGGATGGCGAGGCTGGCCGCTTGTACTACCGCGGCCATCCCGTCGAATCGCTGGTGAACCGGCGCTTCGCCGAAGTCATGCACCTGATTGTGTTCGGCGACTTGCCGGACCCAACGCGTCTGGCTGAGGTCGAGGAATATCTCTGGGTCGCCGGGCGCCTGCCGCCGGAAGTTGCAGCCTCGACGCGTCAACTGGCTCGCCACGGCGAGCATCCCATGGTGACGTTACAAGCGATTGCTCCGTTGCTGGCACTGGAACCGCCGGCGGTCAGCCTCGGTCGCTCAGCGCATGAAGAGGAAGCGCTGATCGTGGCGGCACGTCTGCCGGCAGCCATCGCGACCATTCACGCAGCCGTGCAGGATCATGCTGAACATCTCTATCCATCGTCGCGACGTTATGGGGAACGCTATCTGCAACTGTTGCACGGTCACAGACCTTCGGAAATGCAGACGGCCGTGTTTGAAAGCACGCAAATCCTGCAACTCGATCATGGTTTCAACGCGAGCACATTCACTGCGCGCGTCGTGACTTCCACATTGGCACCCGTGACTTCGGCGTTGTCCGCTGCGATGGGTGCGTTATACGGGCCGCTGCACGGCGCGGCGGATCAACAAGCACTCGAAATGGCACTCGAAGTGGGCGATCCACAACGTGCACGCGAATTCGTGGCGCAATGCCTCGCAACCGGGCGCAAGGTGATGGGCATGGGTCATCGCGAGTATCGCGTCGTCGATCCCCGTTCACGCATGATCCGGGCGCTCGCGCAACAAGTGGCCGAACAACCTGCGCACCTGCGGCTACTCGATGTGTTGAGCGCCGTCGACGAAGCCTTTCTGGAACAGACCCGGACCAAGTCTCGCGCCTTGCGAGCGAACCTGGAGTTCTACAAAGGCGTGGTGTACGCGTCGCTCGATATTCCGAAGGAGTTCTTCACTGCGAGCTTCGCGGCCTCGCGAGTATTCGGCTGGATCGCGCATGTCATGGAGCAGCGACAGGACAATCGCATCATTCGTCCGGCCGCGCATTATGTCGGCCCGGCACCGCACGACTGATGAACGTTTGTTGTTGGCATTGCCCTCGCCCACAGCGTCGTGACGTCGGTTCTTCTTGTAGCACGTGCCTGGTGTGGCTATAGTGCAGGCTCGTGTATTCAGTGACTAACCCGCACGTGTCCCATATTCACTCCCCCATCGCCGCGATCGTTCACTTGATCAGCGTCGTAGTACCGGTCGTAGCCAACAGCCACGCGCCGTAGGGGATCTATTACAAACGAATCATCACCCTCGTCGGCGCAAGCCGGCGAGGGTTTTTTCTTTTTAGTGCCGGCTGCGTCGATGAGGCTCCAACCACCAGGAGTCACACATGTCCGCGTCACCACCGGCTCTCGCCTCTCCCAGCCTCGCAATCAAGCGTAGCGGTGCCGAGCTCATCGTTCACTTGCTGGAACAGCAAGCCGTGCGGCTCGTCGCGGGCATTCCCGGCGGCGCATTGTTGCCGCTTTATGAAGCACTCGGTCGCTCGACGGTTCTGCATCACATCCTGGCGCGACATGAACAGGCCGCGGGTTTCATCGCTCAAGGCATCGCACGCATCACCGGCAAAGCCGGTGTGTGTTTCGCCACCTCCGGTCCGGGTGTGACCAATGTGGTGACGGCGCTCGCCGACGCCAAGCTCGATTCCATTCCGATGGTGTGTATCGCGGGCCAGGTGCCCACTGCATTGATCGGCACTGACGCTTTTCAAGAAGTGCCCACCGTCGACATGGTGCGGCCGATCACCAAGTACAGTTTTTTCGTGCGCAGTGCGAACGAGCTGTGGCGTGTGATTCCCGAAGCGTTTCGCATCGCCGAAGGCGGACGGCCGGGTCCGGTATTGATCGATGTGCCGAAGGACGTTCAATTGCAGCTCGCCGACGCCAGTCCCCTCGAATCGATGGTTGAAGCGGCTCCGATCGAGTCCGATTCAGCGGAGCTCTTCGAGCGGGCGGCGCAGATGATTCATGCGGCTCAGCGACCGGTGTTGTACATCGGCGGCGGGATTGTGAAAGCGCGTGCGCACCAGCTTATTCGTGATCTCGCGGAGCGTGCGGGTTTGCCGACGACTTCGACGCTCATGGCGCTGGGCGCTTTGCCGACGGAGCATCCGTTGAATCTCGGCATGTTGGGCATGCACGGCGCCCGCTTCACCAACCTCGCTATCGACGAATGCGACTTGCTGATCGCCCTCGGCGCACGCTTCGACGATCGAGCCACGGGCGATCCTAAGAAGTTCGCACCGCATGCGAGGATCATTCACATCGATATCGATCGTCGCGAGTTCGGCAAGATCAAGCGGCCGGAGCTGTCGATCTGTGCTGATGCTCGGGTTGCTGCGACTCAGCTACTGAGGCGTGTCGCGCCTGCATCGAGAACGTTGTGGCTGGCGCGGATCGGGCAGTTGAAGAGTAGTCATCCGCTGCAAACCCCAGGCATTCGAGATTTGTGCTCGCCATATGGAATCGTGCAGGCGGTCGGTGCGATTGCGCCTGACGACTGCATCGTGACAACTGACGTCGGCCAGCATCAGATGTGGGTGGCACAACGTTTTCCCTTCGCGCGGCCTGATCGGTGGCTCACGTCTGGCGGCTTGGGGACGATGGGCTTCGGGTTGCCTGCGGCCATTGGCGCTGCGTTGGCCGAGCCGGAGGCGACGACGATTTGCTTCACTGGCGACGGTAGCTTGCTGATGAATGTGCAGGAGCTGGCGACGCTGGCCGAATTGGATCTCAACGTGAAGATCGTGCTGCTCGACAATGCGGCGCTGGGGTTGGTGAGGCAGCAGCAGGAATTGTTTTATCACCGACGATTCGTCGCTTCGGAGTTCTCGCAGCCCAGCCGCTTCGTTGCCATTGCCGAAGCTTTCGGTATTCCCTCGTTCGATCTCGGCACCACCGCCAATCCTCACGCATCCCTGTCTGATGCCTTCCACCGTCGCGGCCCGGTTTTGATCCGCGTGCCCATCGCTGCGACTCAACACGTTCTGCCCATGGTGGCACCTGGCGCTGCCAATACGGAGGCGTTGGATCATGCAATCTAACTTGCGCGGCCGGAATAAAGAGGGTCAGTGGCTCGCGGAGGCAGGTGCGGCGACATCGCGCGGACCCACGCCAGTGCGCTGCCTTAACAGCAGACTGGTCCCGCCTCCCTCGTCAGTCCTTCTTCCCATGCAAAACTTCTTTTCCGGATCGGCGCTGACCTGCGAAGAGAGGCTGCGAGCCAAGCGTCGCCTGAGTGGCAGATGCGATGGCACCATTCGGAGCATCCGCGCCTGCGGTACGCTATCCACAGTTACGCAGAGTGGCTCGGTTTGGTCGAGATTTCAGCATGCAGTTCAGCGAGATCCTAAGTTCGATTCGCAACTCAACCGACGAGCTCCTCGTCACAGTCTCCGACGATTGGCTGCAAGGTCGCGCCACATTCGGTGGCTTGGTCGCGGCAGCGGGGAATGAAGCGATGCGCAGGCTCGTGCCTCGCGAGCGGCCATTGCGCTCGTTGCAAACGACGTTTGTCGGACCAGCCGGCGCAGGCGATTGGAAGCTTCGACCTCGCGTGTTGCGAGCAGGGAAGGCGGTGACGCTAGCTCAGTGCGAAATCATCGACAACGAACAGGTGGTCGCCGTGCAAACCGGCGTGTACGGAGGCGACCGCGAATCGGCGGTGCTAATCAAACCCACTCCAGTCGATCCGCCACGTAAAGTCGACGAGATCAATGAACTGCGTTACACGCCGGACCGTGCCCCGGCATTCATCCAACACTTCGCACTAAGATTTGCGCTGGGGGCGAAACCCTTTACGAGTACGCGCTCACCTTCGAAGGTTTTCATCCGCCACCGCGATCCCTCGCCACTCACCGAATCTCACATCGTCGCGCTGGTGGACTGCATCCCGACGCCAGCCCTATCGATGTTCAAAGCCCCGGCGCCGGGCAGCTCGCTCGTCTGGACGTTGGACTTCTTCGAGCACGACCTAGAGTTCTCACCCGACGCCTGGTGGCGCATCGACACAGACATCGACGCCGCGACCGGCGGCTACGTGAATCAAACTGGCTTGTTGCACGACCCAAACGGACGGCCAGTCGCACTGAGCCGCCAGCTGTTTGTGGTATTCGGTTAGGGCCTCGGCCGCTTTCGGCCAGAAACCAGGCTCAGGAATCGCGCGCGACCTTGGCAACGTCGAGCACACCGTTGATGATGAACTGCACGCCGATGCATATGAGCAGAAAGCCCATGATGCGCGCCATCGCATTCATCCCGGCGACGCCGAGCACTTTGGATAGCCGGGTAGCCGCTTTGAGCACCCAATAGGAAATCAGGCCGACGATGGCCACGCCGATCGCGATCAACACGTGGCCCACGACAATGTGCTGACTCTCCTGCACCGTCGCCGACATACCGATCACGACCGCAATCGAACCCGGCCCGCTCAAGCCGGGCATGGCCAACGGCGTAAACGACACATCGTGCTTCTGCGCGGCCTCGGCCTGCTCCTGGCCGGACATCGCCGCCGTATCGGGAAACAGCATGCGAAAGCCGAGATAGCTCACGATCAAGCCGCCGGCAATGCGCAGCCCGGGAATCGAGATGCCGAAGAAATTCATGATCAAGCCGCCGGCGACCAGGAACGACGTCAAGATGAAAAACATGTAGATGCAAGCGCGCCGGATTTGATCGGTGCGCTCCTCGTCGGTCAGGTTGGCGGTGATGGTCACCACCATGCCGACCGCGGACAGGGGATTGACGATGGGCAGCAGCGCACCCACCGTGCTCAAAATGTAAAGCAAGCCTTCGGAAAGCCAATTCATCGGCGTGAAGTTACCGTAAACGACTCAGCTCGTCTTCTTTCGTTTTGCCGCAGCCTGCGGTTTACACAAACGTTCAAAGCCGCTGGCGATGAATCACGGGATCGAACGTGCGACCCATGGTCTCGCCGCCCCAGGCCGGCGTGTTGTTCACGAGAAGTGGACGCAACTCATCGCCGTAATGCTGACCAGCGCCGCACTGCTAACTCGGGCAGCCCCGCCGCTCGCAACATTACTGGTCGGTGCCTCGTGCTGGATGGGGCCGGACCGCGCAGTGACGTAGCTCCTCAAAGCGCCATGTATACGACGAAGACATGCTGCGTCTCCTTGTCCTGCAAGACAGTGACGGCGTAGTCCTGCTTCGATGTCCAAGCGTCGTAGTTGTTCGGATGCTTCGGGGTAAACCATGGAGCATCTTCATTGTAGACCCATCCGGCGCGATGCGGCTTCAAGTCAGGCCAGCGCGCGAACACGAAGTCCTTTGCGGCCGGACCGCTGAGCTCCAGCTTCCAGTCCTGTTCGTAGAAGACGAAATAGTGATTGTTCTCCCAAAGCTTGCCGTGAATCACCTCCACGCCAGGAGGTGGTGAGGAGCCGAAGGCATGCTCGAACACTGCGTGATTGCTGGTGGTCGTGCGCGAGCAGGCGCCCAGAACAAACATTGCGACCAGAAGTGCGATTCTCTTCATTCAACACCTGACGGTTGAGCCGGGCGCAGTCGATCGAGCAAGACGTCGAACAGACAGCCGATCAAAACGCCTACGGCATAAGCTGCAATATCGAACCACGCAAACCTGGAGCCAAGCACCAAGTGACCCATCGTCGTGCCGCGAATGGCATTGAGCCAGGGCGCTTGATACAGCTGCGAGAGTTCGACGGCACACGAGATGGCAAAAGCCACCCCAGCAAGATGAGCTGTTGATGCTCGTGGTTTGACGAAAGCCCACGCGACGAAAACCATGAGCGCCCACAGCGCATCGCCTGGATACTTGCCGAAGATCGCAGGGAACAAAGCCGGATACTTGCGTGACGCCAATCCGAGCGCGATCACGGCGACCACGCACACGAGCAGCCGCAATCTGTCTCGGGCAGCTATCACCCAGCTCCTCCGGCAGGGAGACACCGATAGCCCGCCGACGGGTAGCCTTTGTCCTTTCCAATCGAATCGCCATACACCAGCGCCGCCTCCATCATGGGAAGCGAGAGCAGCAGGCCAGGAACCAACCGTCCATGGCAACAGCGATGGTTATAAAGAGCGCCAGGCCGATTGATTCCGTTTGGTTCATGATCCCCAACCCAGCGCTGACTTCGGCCGGACCTCAGTCTCGTGTCTTAGCCCGCTTACTCAGATACGGCGCCAACGTCTTATAGGCGCGGATGTGTCGTAGATGCTCTAGAAAGCAAGTGGATACGGCATTCTCCCAATCGTCGTCGATCTCCACCGCTTCACTTAGCAGAGCACCCAGTTGCACCAGCTGGCTCTTCGACAGCGCGTGCTGAGCTCCGCCAAAGTACTGCGTGAACGGGATCATCACGGAGTGTAGCGATGGCGTGCCCTCACGTTCCGCCTCTTCGAGATCCGCCTCCGTGTGATCAAGGGCAAAGTCGGGGAACAGGCGAACCAATTCATTCCAAAGCTGGCGAGCCGTTTTGGGTCGCATCTGGCCTTTCTGAAACTTAACGCTGGGATTTACCAAAGTTTCCACCACGGCTTCTTCTCGACGGGCACGTGACCGACGACCCTGGCGACGATGTCCTCAGGCCGGAAAGACAGCTCAACTGAATTCAAGCCTGACGTGTCGGGCATCGGCATATGCGACTCGTCCAAGGTGTAGACCATGTAGGTCCGATCCGCCGCGAGGAGGTCGTAGGGCGCACCGAGTCGCTTCGCGAGCGCAAAGATGTCGGCCTCGTCGGCTCGGGTCCAATCGATATTCTGTTCTTCTGGCAATCGACTACCTACGTCCGTCCCCACGGCGCCACCGACGACGAGGAGATCTCGACTGAGTTCGGGATTGAAGGTCCTGAAACCGTAGCTAGCGGAGAAGCCGTCGCATACCCAAGTGAAGATGTCCGTGGAGTTCCCTTTGGCGAAGCCCGACAACTCCTTGTCGTTCATCATCACCGCCATTTCCGGGTCAAACAAATAGGTCCAACCATTCGACTCATATGCCGCTTTTATTACCACGTTGCGGCTACGCGTCCGCTCGGCGAGAGCCGTGCTCAAGGCGCTCGAAGTGGAACATGAAAGCGGTGAGCCAACCAGTCGGTAGTGGAGACGCGATAAGAGATCTGTCATACGTGACAGATGACTTCCACGAATGCAGACGACGCTACAGTGAAGCGACATAGGTACTCTCAGCTTGCCCGCTTTCGCTCCAGACCTTCAAGGTGCACTCTCCTCGACTCGGTCTTCCGTTGGTTTTCTTTGCGACGGCAAGGTCGGCACCTCGCGGCGACCGTGAACATATCGCCCTTTGCAACTTCGTACCACCATTTCTGCTGGCGCGACGTCCACACCTCTTTCTTGCCACAATCTTTACACGTGAAAGGCAGGTCGACATAAAATCCACGATATACAAAGTCCGGTCGACCGTAGCTGTTGGTTGGCGCCAGCAGCGACGTATTTACTGCAATCCGGTTCTCAATGAACACTCCTTTGGCAATGGCCTGCCTGCGAGCACGTTTCTCCGCGCGCTTCGCTTTCCGCTTGATCCGTCGGTCCCGTGCTGACTTCATAAGATCTTATGTCCGCTAACAAAGACATGCGCAATGTCGTGCACGAAGAAGTTGCTTCCATCGAACCGTTCGACGAAATCGAGCGTGCTCACCTTAGAGATGCGCTAGCTTGGATCGACTCGGGGGCGGAACTGTGCCGGATACAAAAGCCGGCGACTCCGCCGAAGCATCTTGTGTCGTATTTTGCGCTTGTGGATTACGACCATGTGCTGTTGGTGGACCATAAGAACGCGCAGCTTTGGTTGCCGAGCGGCGGCCATGTCGAACCGGGTGAACATCCGCGAGCAACCGTGGCGCGTGAGTTGCGAGAAGAGCTTGGGATCGAGCTCGCCGATGATCCCGGCGCGCCATTGATGTTAACTGTAACCGAAACTGTCGGAATCACAGCGGGCCATACCGATGTGTCGCTGTGGTATGTCATCAAAGGGGATCGAGGTGCGTCGCTGAGCTTCGATGCGGAAGAGTTCCATTCCGTTCGATGGTTCCGTTTCGACGAAGCGCCGCTCTCCCGGAGCGATCCTCATCTAGCCCGGTTCTTGGGTAAGTTAGCCATCAACGCCGAGAGGTCGTAGAAGCGCAGTGGCCAGCGCTCCGATTCGACCATTCGCGAGCCAGGCTTGTGCCATCACGCTCCTGCGGGGCCGTGCTTTAGAATCCGGTCTCAGCGTAACCGATTTGCGAAAGGCTCCTGTTGGTCGCCACTGCTACCCATGTCACGCCATTACAAAATCACATTGCTGATCGCCCTGTACGTCGCACAGGGACTGCCGTTCGGCTTCTTCACACTCGCCCTGCCCGTCCTGCTACGCGAGGCCGGGTTCTCGCTGAAGGCGATCAGCGCGCTGAGCCTGCTGTCGCTGCCGTGGGTGCTGAAGTTTCTCTGGGCCTCGTGGCTGGATCACACCGGCAGCCGGCGCATGTGGCTGCTCACATTCCAGATTGCGTCGGTTATCGGTGCGCTGCTGTTGTCGCAGGCGAGCTTGGATAAGAACTTTACGCTGCTGATGATCGCGGCCTTCGCGTTCAACATCGTCGCCGCGTCTCAGGATGTAATCACCGATGGTTTGGCTGTGCGAATGCTCGACTCGCGAGAGCGAGGGTTGGCGAATGCCATTCAGGTGGGTGCATATCGGTTCGGCATGATCCTCGGAGGCGGGTTGCTGCTGAAGGTTTTTGCGCGCACGGATTGGGAAGTCACATTCCTATGCATGGCGGCACTGCTGGCGATCACGATGATCCCGGCGTTCGCCCTTCGCGAGCCGGCCGAAGCACCGCTGACACCGAAGTACTCGCCTGCGCAGCTCGCTGCAGGGTGGGCGTTGCGATTGCTTTCGCCGGGGATGCTTGGGTTTGCGGCCATCATCTTTTTGTATCGACTCGGCGATCAGATGGTGGCAACGCTGCTGGGTCCGTTCTTGATCGACCAGGGGCTCGATAAAGAATCGATCGCGTTCATGAAGGGGACGATCGGGTCGGGGACCAGTTTGTTTGGAGCGGTAGTTGGTGGGTGGTTGGCTTTCACCACAGGACGGCGCACAGCTGTGCTCGTCGCGGGTGTTGCCCAAGCGGCGTCGTACACGCTGTATATCGCTGCGGCACTTGGGTTTGGTGGGGTGAGTTTGTTGTGGATCGCGACGATTTGCGAAGGTGTCATCGGGACGATGGCGACGGTCGCGTTGTTTACTTTGATGATGGATGCCTCGGATCCGGAGCACGCCGGGACGGACTACACGTTGTTCGCTAGTTTGGTTGTGCTCATGGGGGCAATAGGGAATTTCTCAGGCGCGGCGGTTGCGGATGCGACGAACTACGCGACCGCGTTTACGGTGGGGACGATAGTGGCGTTGATCGGAACGGTGGCGGTGGTTTGGATATTGGATCGTAAGCCGATGCCGGAGCGGGTTGGGCTGGTGTGGAAAAGAGGTTCTACACGGGGAGGGAGTCCGATATAAAAGATGTCGCAACGTTCACGACGAGTGCAACCAACGCCTAGGCGTCGGCCACCGAGGGTTTGCGAACGATACAGCTAACGTTTAGGCGTCGGCCGCCGAGGTTTTGCGAAAGATACAGCCAACGTTTAGGCGTCGGCCGCCGAGGTTTTGCGAAAGATACAGCTATCGTTTAGGCGTCGGCCGTCGAGGGGACTATGTCCATCCGGCAGCTTGAATAAAACAGGGATGTTTTTTCGAGCAGCAGCTACAGGGATGTACGGAATATGGTCCGCGCGTCTGCGCGGACAAAGGCCGTGCGCGGTGCCGGAGGGACATAGTCCCCTCGACGGCCGACGCGAGCCACCGAGGCCAGTCTTCTCTTCAGCCTTGCAGCTCGATGGTGAAAGTAGAGCCTTCCCCAATCTTGCTCTGAGCCCAAACCTTGCCACCAAGTCGTTCGATCGCTTTACGAACAAGGGCCAAACCGATACCCGTGCCCGGATATTGATTATCCCGATGCAACCGCTGAAACAACTTGAAGATGTGATCGTGATACTGCATGTCGAAGCCAATGCCGTTATCGGTGACCGACAACAGCACCGTCCCCTCTTTCCGACGACACACGATAGAGATGCGCGGCTGCACCGCCTCTCGCGTGTACTTCAGCGCATTCTCCACTAGATTCCGTAGCGCCAAAGCCAAGCCACTGGAATCCACTCTCAGCGTCATCGGTTCGACAACAACGGACAGGGCAATGCCTCGCCGCTGCACCTCGTCCTGATAAGGATTGAGCACCTGGTCGACCAGGTTCGGCAGACTCACAACGCTCGCCTGCAGGCCACGACGATCGATGTGCGAATACGCCAGCAGGTCGTCGATGAGCGTCGCCATCTTCAGCGAACCATTGCGAATGCGGGTCAGATGCTCACGCGAGCGATCCGTGAGCTGCCCCTGCATCTCGTCTTCGAACAAATGCGCAAAACTATTGATCGCTCGCAGCGGCGCCTTCAAATCATGCGCGACCGCGTACGAGAATCCTTCCAGCTCGTCATAAGCCCGCTTGAGCTCCGTCGTGCGCTCGCCGACTCGCTGTTCCAGCTCCGCATTGAGATCTCGATAGCGCGCTTCGCTCAATCGCAACTCGATGTTGGCGTCACCCAATTGCTGATTCGTGACCACCAACTCGTCGGTGAGCAACTGCGACTCGCTTTGAATGTACGCCTCGCGCGCACCGAGAATCATCGCGAACAAAATGAACAAGCTCGCAACCGACCACGCCACCCGCGGCGTGAGCATCGCAGTGCTGCTCATCGCGACGATCACCATGATGATGATCAACAACGCCGGCACGACGGCTTCCAGCCAGCGCTCTCGTGCCTGCATCTGTTCAGTCAGGTCGCCTTGCTCGTGACCTGTGATCCACACCTGTTCGTAAGCTGCGCACGCCACCACGCCAAACATCGCCAGCCAGCTGGCATTCACCCAATCGTTCGCGTCGTAGTCGCCGATCAGTAGCGAGTGGGCGTAGATAAGATTCGCGGCCGCATAGATGCCCGTGGCGAATACGACCATCAGCATCGGCGTCCATGACGCGCCCCACCGGAAAGTCCACAGCGCACTCAGTGCAGCCAGAAAAGTGCTGGACACCAGCACCGTATGCGCGACGCCCAACCACAGAAACGTGGTCGTGACCCCCGGGTTTTGCAGCGCCGGCTCCAGCATCCCGAGCACGACAGCCACTGCCAGGCAGCAAGTGATCAGCCCGAGGTTGCCGACATGCTTGAGGGTAAACGGCGCGCGATTACGGGCTTCGGGCAACTGGAACACACCGGCCACCATGAAGACCGCAAAGCCGGTGTAGAAAATTTGATTGAGGCTCGGGAACGGCTGCGCGACCTTCAGGACCAGCTGCACATAGTTCCAATGCAGTTGCCCCACGAACCAGCTGGCACAGCCGATGGCGATGAACAACCATGCACGCCGGCGAGCGGCCTCGACCTGCCGTGCGGCCCGAAAGCAAAAATATGCTGCGCCGGCGGAGGCGAGCGTCCAGGCGAGATCGTTGATCCACACCGCCATCTCGTTGCCGCCCGCATAGAGGGCAACGCCGTACAAGGTCATGCAGGTCAGCCAACCGAATGCGAGGGCCCAGCGCGGACGCGCGACCTCGATAGATGTGCCGATCTTTCCCGCCGTGACTGCCATGTAGCTAGTATGCCTGCAGTATGAACGGCCTGCGCGAGCGCTGAGCCCGCGTACTTCCCCCGGCAGCGTTCATCTGATGCCCCGATGAGGGATCAACTGAGTTTGGTGCGTTCCTCGCCGCAGCGAATACAGCGCTCGGCGCTCACCAGCTTGCCTTGCTTGACGTCGAAGCGCCGGCCGGACAGCAACTCCCACTTGTGAAATCCCGACGAGCACAGCGTTTTGCCGTCGGCGCGCCGCTGCTTGGCTTTTTTCAGATTGATGACATTGCTCATCGTGCTAATGGGTCATTGCATACACGACCACATTCACGCCCACCATATATGAGCGAGTCGAGAATGTTTCGAAGTACCAGTCGCCGTAGGCTTCGCGTTCCCAGCCGTCGCCGACGTCGGTGTTGTGGGTGGCGAGCACCATGATACGGCCGTCGTCGTCCAGCCAGGCGCGCATTTGCGGTGTGTCCATCGAGCCGGCGGGAAATTTGTGCGCACCGGGCGATTCCGCCGTGCTGCCACCGGGGCTTGCGAACGGGAGGGCCGGGATCTGCGGCATCTCCTCCAGATCGAACACAGTGTGAAAAATGGGATGCTCCGGCGTGAGCACGCGCCACTCGCGACCCGGCAGTACCGTGCGCATGACATTCGCAAACTGCTGCCACTCGGCATCGCCCCAGAAATCGTCGACCCAAACGAAGCCGCCGTTGGCGAGATAGCGTCCGAAGGCTTCGCGCTCTTCGTTGCTGATCACCATGTAGCCCGGATCGGACATATACAGCATCGGAAAATCGCCGAGGTCGGCCGCGGTAAACAACCGGCTCGCGGCCTTCGGTGCCACATTGATCCGAGTGATCTGCCCGAGACGACGGCTGAAATTGTCGTCGCCCTCGGGAAAGTCGGTTTCCCACCGCGCCCACACGCGACCGTCGTAAGCGTAATACGCCTCGCCCATGCCGCCTTCGCTGTCGTATACAGCGCGCGCCATATTCAAACGCGAAAGATCGGGACGGACCGATCCGCGCCCGCCATCGCCAGTAATGAGATTGGTGCCGGCAAGTGTGGCCAGCGCCGTGAATACGGCGCCGAGCGTGAGCAGAGACTGTGTAACCCTGTTGCTCATGTGGCTCTTGGCGAGCGACCCCAGCGAATCCTTGCCGATCTCAGCGATTCCCCAACCGTCGATAGTACTCGGCCACCGCTTCGCGATAACGCGGCGAATCCGGAGCGGGCAACGTCGCATGGGCCGGCGTCTCGCCCTTGGCGCGAATCGCAGCCTGTAACGCGGTGAGCTCGATTTGATCGACGAGCTTCAACATCGCAGCGCCCTGGTCCGCCATCGGATCGCCTTGCAACCGGCGCAGCTGATTCGCCGTCCGGCGAAGCGCATCCAATTCGGCTTGCGTCAGTTCACCGCCGGTCATGCGATTGGTGATATCGCGAATGCGCTGACTGATCGCGGCGGTTTGCCGAGCGAGTGAACCTCGGCCATCGTTGAGATTGGTGAAGCCGCGCGTCGGCGTGATTGGATCCCAAGCTGAGAGACCGTCTTGCGCGCCAGGGCCACCGGCGCGTTGCCCCTGCTCGCGAGCGTTGCCCTCCCGGGTGCCGCCCTGAGATTGCGAGCCGCTCTGATCGCCGCTTTGTGCGAGCTGCTGATCGCCGGAATCTTGTGAGTTGCCGCTGCCGGGCTCGCGACCATTGCGAGAGTTGTTGCCTGGCTTGCCTTGACCGGGTTTGCCGCCTTCTTGATCGCTTGCCTCACGTCCACCTTGCGAGCCGTCGGCGGATTCGCGGTTGCCTTGTGAGTCCTTGCCTTCACGGTCGCCCTGGCCTTCGCCTCGACCCTTCTCATCGCGCGAATTCGGATCGCCTGATCGTGCTTGCGAATTCTCGCGCTGAGCGCCCTGCACAGCACGGCGGAGCTCGGCGACTTGCGCGAGCAAATCTTCCGTCGACGCGGAATCACGTTTTTGCGTGCGCTCGGTTGCGGCCTGAGTAGCGGCCTCTCGCAAATCGTGTTCGAGAGTTTCCAATGCGTCGGTGATCAGGCCTTCGCGAGGGGCAGCGTCGCGTGCGCGGCCGTAGTAGATCTCGGCGGCGCTACGATTCAACCGATACATTACATCCGAACCTTCGATGTCGCGCACGATCTCACTCAATCGATGCGTGGCCTTCGGCGTCTTGGCGCGATGCTCGTGCACGGCGCTGCGCATGTCATCCTGCAGATTCGACAAGTCGTTTGCCATGCGCTGTTTCGTTTCCACCAGCTCGCGGACATTGCGCTGAGTCAGCCCACGGCTGCCCGAGCGGGACGAGAGTTCGCCCGATGTCAGCGCCTTCTGCAATTGATCCTCGATGTCACGCTGCTCGTCGAGCAAGGCGTTGGAACGATCGGCGAATTTCTCCAACGACTCGTCCAGCCGCGACGTGTCGGGCTTGTCGATCTGTCGCAACGCCTGGCGCAAATTCTTGCCGGCATCTTTCGCGGACTGCGAGCTGTTGGACGAACCGCCGGCAGACGGGTCGTTGGCCGCCTTCATGTTCTCCAGCGCTTGATTGACCGACTCCAGCGCCTGCTCGATCTGGTTCTGCTCCTGCTGATCGGTCTCGCCGTTGCGGCCGCTGCCGCTCGACCCGGAGCTTTGTTGTCCGCCCGCCTGACCGCTATTGCTCGCTTGTTTCGACGAGTTGCCGGCCTGCTGCTGCGACGACTGCTGCTGGCGTTTCATCTCGTTGAGCCGCCGACGCAAATCCTCGGCTTCACGCCGCAATTGCTCCTGGCGCCAGCGCTGCTCAGGGGTGTTCTGAGCCAGGCGTTGCTCTTGCGCGAGCTTCTCCTGCCGCTCGGCCAATTCCTTCAACTTGCGAATCGCCTCGCTGACTTCCTGCTGGCTGTTCTGTTGCGACAGCTGCGACTCGCTCTCGTACTGGCTTTTTTCCACGTCCATTTCGAGCTCGAACATCTCCTCGAAATTGCGCGCCGCCTGCGAGCCTTCGCCACCGCCTTCCTGCTGCATCGATACCTGGACTTCGCGGAATGCCGACTCGGCTCGCAGCAGTTGTTGTAACGCCTGCTGTTCCGGCGTTACTGCTTCCTGCAAGCGGAATGCAGATAGATGTCCAGCGGCTGGCTCCATCAAACCCGCAGCGCGCTCCAGGCTCTCGACGAATGTTTTGATGCGCTCGTCGGAATCCACATCCATACGTGCACGAGTGCGTTGTGCCAGCGTGCGGGCCTGCGTTGCCAAGGTCGTTTGAAACTCCGACAGCATGCGCGCGCTGTCTTCGAGCTGCTGGCGCGAACGCGTATTGCGCTCGTCGTTACGTTGCAAGTTCCAAGTCGCCAGCAAGATCTCGCGTTGACGCTCGGAGATCGCACCTTGCTCGTCGCCCATGCCGCCACTGCCACCGGCTCCCCCCGATTGCGCTTGTTTGAAGGTGCGCTCGAACGGCTGCACTTGAACCATGAACAAATCGGTCTGCACCGACTGTTTGCGATCGCGCGCGGTGGCGTAATACGAGACCAGATCGCCCGGCGAGAGCTTGTGCTCGGCGCTCTCCTCTTCGCCCAGCTGCTCCATGCTCAACAGCTGTTCGTTTTCGCTACGGCGAGCGCCGCCGCCGACCGGCATCTTCTGCCACTGCCCGCCGTTCACCGAGTAGTGCAACGTGACGTCACGCAGCTTGAAATCGTCCTCGGCTTTGATGTGCACTGGGACTTCTTCGATGCTGGTGGCGCGCCAGTCGCGCCCCGGCTTGCGAATCTGAATCGTCGGCTTCTCATCGGCGACGATTTCGATCTTGTACTCATCGCTCAACGCGACAAACTCATCGGCCACTCGTGCGCCGATTTGATACGTGCCGGGATCGGACACCTCGATGTTGCCCACGCTGGCGCCGGCCTTGTTTTCCAGCTCCTGGCTGCGACCATCGACAATGAGCGCGGGCGCATCCAACGGCGCATCGGCGAACACTTCGACTTTGACGTCCGTGCCTTCCACCGCGCTGATGTCGCGTGATTCCTCGTCTGTGAGCGGATCGAGGCCGGTCCACTCCGGATACGAATAAGTCAGTCGAACCTTCTCGATGCGAGGCAGATCGACGACGCCAATATTGTGCTCGGTGCTGCGGAAGCCGTCGGCATCGATGTAATAAGCCAGCGGACCGCGCACGGCATAGAGCTTGAAATCGAACTCGCCGTTCTCGTCGAGACGCATCGGTGCGCCTTCCCATTGCTGCTGGTCGGCGAACCGCACGAACACTTGCGCGTTCTCGGCACGGAAACCTTCGACGGCGGCACGAATCGATACATCGCTATTGCGACGAACGGTCGCGTCACCCGGCATCACGACGATGCGTTTGAGCGTGATCGCCTCGCGAGGCAGCTCGGCGCCCAACAACAGATGACGACTACCGAATCCCCAATAGGAGGGACCGAAGCCGAGCAGCAACCCCAAGGTGATTACTGCCAACCCCGCGAGCGCAGCTCCCAGCGTCAGGCGACGCGAAGAAACAATCTCCGACGGCGGTGTTTTCTCCGCAATGTTGGCGGCGTCCGCAGCGAGCAGCTCGATCAATGGCGACGCGATGCCTTGAACTTCACGTCGTTTGCTATCGAGATAGGTTTGAATGCGCCCGTGTTCTTCGGGCAAGCGCTGCTCGAACACTTTCGAACCATCGTCTCGCGCGAGTCGGCGTAACGGCAGCCACACCAACAGCACTGCGACCACGGCCAACAGCGCCGCCAGAATCACACGAGCGGAGACGGTAATCGACGACGCAAACCCTTCGCGATTGAACAGCCAGACCGCGATGCATGTCACCAGCAACGTTCCCATCGCCGCAGCGGCACCCGCTCGCACAAAGATGTCCGTGCGCAACCGGCGCCGCAGACTGGCGAGATAACTTTCGAGTCGTTCACGCGAGGTCATTTCGGTACCTCCCGGCGGATGGCGAGGTGGCGATTCGCCAGCAACGTTTCCGCGAAGAGCAGGATTGCCGCGGCCCACAGCAGCCACGGACCAAGAGATTTAGGTGCGGTCTCGGGAACGGCAACGGCCGCGACGGCCGAGGGGACAGGTTCCTGCACGCGCAAGGCCTGCCAGCGGGCGACAAAGTCGGCCGGCAAAGTGGCCAGGTTCGATTCACGCGCATCCACGTTCACCGCCAGCCAGCGCGCACCTTCGCTGCCGCGAATCTCGTAAAAGCCTGCCTGATCGGGGACCAGGGTTTCGATCGTGCTCTGTCCCAGCGCCAGCGCCCGGCGCCCCTGCGGATCGAATATCTGCCCGCCGCCGTCCCTGGTCAATCCGGTTGCGACTGGCGCACCGACGATCGCGCTGTTCGACGTAGCACCGGCATGCGTCAGGTAATTCGCGGCCGCGCCGATGAACTGCACGAACAGCGGGTGAATGGCCAGATCGTTCCAGCGCCGATCCACCGGCACGGTGAGAATCAGCATGTGACCT
>Ga0247784_1000157_pt1 | contig 21722 bp, 15 predicted proteins | sample UWRJL169409R5_FD_179909 | JGI IMG/M metagenome (GOLD analysis project Ga0247784, IMG submission 179909) | Plant litter microbial communities from Arlington Agricultural Research Station in Wisconsin, United States - UWRJ-L169-409R-5 | ecosystem: Environmental > Terrestrial > Plant litter >...
CATCTCTCTGGGCGAAGCGTCGCAGGAGCCGGCGCCGTCGTACGGATTCGAAGCGCTGGTCAGCAAGTCCATGCATCATGGAATCGACTCGCGCGAATGGACGTTCATTCGCAAGGACGGTTCGCATTTCCCGGGCAATCTCACCGTCACACCGTTGCGAGATCGTCGCGGCGTTCCCACCGGTTACTTGGGCGTGGTCGAGGATGTGACCGAGCGCCGGCAAATGGAGCGGCTCAAGAACGAATTCATTTCGGTCGTGAGTCACGAGTTGCGAACGCCGCTCACGTCCATCCGCGGCTCGCTCGGTCTGCTGCTCGGCGTGTTCAAGCTGGACCTGCCGCAAAGAGTGAAGTCGTTGATCGAGATCGCGTACAACAATTGCGAGCGCCTGATTCCGCTGATCAACGACATTCTGGATATCGACAAGATCGCCTCCGGCCACATGCGCTTCGAGATGCAGGAGGAGTCGGTGGCGACACTGACTGCGCAGGCGGTGCAGGCGAACGAGGCCTATGCACGTAAGTTCAATGTGAGCATCGTCGTGGCACCGATCGACGAGAAGCTGCGCATCGTCGTCGACGCCGCCAGATATCAGCAAGTGTTGTCGAACCTGTTGTCGAACGCGGCGAAGTTCTCGCCGGCCGGCGGGGTGATTGAAGTTTCAGCCCAAGTTGTCAACGGCAGTGTCTCGATTGCCGTGCGCGACTACGGCGAAGGCATTTCGGAGGAGTTCCAGTCGCGCATCTTCAGCAAGTTCTCGCAGGCAGATTCGTCGGCGACGCGAGCCAAGGGCGGTACCGGTCTCGGGCTGCACATCGCGAAGCAACTGGTCGAGCAAATGCACGGCACGATCGAATTCTCGACCCAGGTGGGCAAGGGCACGACGTTCCGGATCGGGTTTCCACTGATCGTGAAGCCATCGCCGCTCGATCCCTCGACCGTTTTGCATTTCCGCGAACGGCGCCAGGCCGGCGCCGATGTGCTGCATATCGAGGACGACGTCGATCTCGGCAACCTGGTGGCGACTGCATTGCAAGGGAAGGCCACCACCTTTACCGCGACCTCGATTGCCGAAGCCGAATCGCTGCTCGCGAAAAAAACATTCTCGATGATTTTGCTGGACATGAAATTGCCGGACGGCTCCGGAGTCGAGCTGCTCGAACGGATGCGGGAGCTGCGCGATCCGCCGCCGGTTGTCATTCTTGCCGCCGACGAACCGCCGCCAGATGTGAGCGACAAAGCAGCGGCCGTGATGGTGAAGACGCGCACGTCCGAAGCTGCCGTGGTCCAGACCGTGCTCGATGTCTTGCAGCGGACCAAAGACAAAAAAGAAGCGGGTTCCGACGAACCGATCGCAACGTGAGGTTGCAGTCGAGCGCCGGTACAGATAAAACGCTTCGAGTCTTCGGCGAATAACATTTCAAAGGTTGTGCTAGTGCAATACGCAGCGATCGAGGGCGGCGGGACCAAATTCGTTTGTGCGGTCGGCAGCTCACCGCAGGACATCCAGGAGAGCGTCGTATTACCGACCGTCGATCCTCAATCCACGTTGGCCGGTTGCGTGGACTTTTTCGCGGCGGCCGAGCGCAAGTTCGGACGAATCGATGCGCTGGGGTTTGCGTGTTTTGGCCCCATCGATCTGCGCGCCGAATCGCCGAAGTTCGGGCACATGATGGGCACGCCGAAGCCTGCCTGGTCGGGTGTCGATCTGCTCGCGCCGTTGCGTGCGCGTTTCAATGTGCCGATGGCAATCGACACCGACGTTGCGGCCGCTGCGCTGGCCGAATGGCGTCTCGGGGCAGGGCGAGGCTTTGGATCGGTCGCTTATGTGACTGTGGGAACCGGAATCGGCGCCGACATCGCTCCTCGCGACACACGTGTCGGTCGACTCATGCATGCGGAGATGGGGCACATTGCGGTCCGTCGCGATCCCCGCGACGAGTTCGCCGGCGTGTGTCCGTTTCACGGCGATTGTTTGGAAGGGCTGGCGAGCGGCCCGGCGATTTACAAACGTTGGGGCAGCGAGTTGGGATCGCTCCCGCCCGATCACGTCGCCTGGCAAGTCATCGGCGGTTATCTCGGCCAACTCGCCGCCACCATCGCACTCGTGGTATCGGTGGAATGCATTGTCTTCGGCGGTGGGGTGATGGCGAATGGAGTGTTGTTACCTCACATTCGTCGTGCGGCCGCTGCATCGTTGCGTGGCTATCTGCAGCCGCTTGCTCACGAAGGGGCGCTGGAGGGTTACATCGCAGCGCCCGTGTTGGGGACTCGCGCCGGAATCTCCGGCGCCTTGTTACTTGCGGAATCGGCAGCAGCAAATCGTTAGAATGACCTGCGATACCCGAGCCGGAACGTGCGGCCGAGACCTTTGAAGTAGCGCGCGTCGAGCGGGCTGGTCTGCGAGTAGTACGTGAAGTAATCCTCGTTGGTGAGGTTCTGCACGGCCGCCGAGAACACGCCGCCGAAGGTCGCGACGTCGGCGCTCAGGTCGACGGTCGTATAGCCTTCGAATTCGTTGATGACCATGCCGCTGGCGTTCTCGAAGTCGCGGTCAAATAAATAGTTCACCTGCAAGCGCGAGCTCGCGATGTCCGACCAGTTGCGGTCCCAGCTGACATTCGCGCGATCCGGGCCGATGTTGGCGCCGCCGAGATCGGAGTCGACGCGGCCGTCGGCGTTCGAATCGTAACGACCGTCGGACTGCGCGTAACGCACGCCGAAGGTGTCTGCTTCAGTCGCATGCCACGAAGTACGAAACTCCAGGCCATCTATAGTCGTCTTCTCACGTTGCACGGTGTAGATGCCGTCGCTGCCGCGCTGTAACCGCTGGCCCAGGTCGGAATCCGATTGGAAGTACGCGAGCTGCGCATCGACGATTCGGTTCTTGAACTCCAATCCCACTTCGACGTTCTCGGTCAGCACCGGTTCGAGATCCAGGAAGCTCTCGACGCTCTGGTTTGGAATGTTGATCGCGCGCAGCACGCGGCCGACGTCCGGCATCGAGAACGCCTCGGCGTAGTTTGCAAACACTCGCCAGCTATCGGTCAGCCGATATGTAGCGCCGACGTTGTAGAGCGTCTCGCTGAAATCAGGCTCGCCGCCGCGTACAAATTGGCTGCGCGATGAAGCGATGGTAGTGAAGTCGTCGACTTCGAGCTTCGCACGTTCGTGACGAATGCCGGTAGTCGCAGTCAGGCGGTCGATGCCCGTGAATTCGGCTTGCAGGAACGGCGCGTAATTTTCGTAACGCGACTTCGGTACCCACATGCGATCGGTCAGGATCAACGACTGCCAGGTCTCGTCGACCAGCACGTCGAAACCATAGACCAAGCCGACCGGCAGGCCGGCGAGATCGTTGTTGGCGAGCGTGACTTTGATGCCGACTTTCTCGGAGTTGTTTTGCGATTGATCGATCAGGTTCGGGCCGAGTCTCGGGTCCTGGAACGTCGCGAGCGGTTCGATCTCCGCGCCGTAGGTCGATTCGAGATCCTGGCTGAACACTTGTGCGCGCAGGTTCTGGCCGAGCCACACGTCATTCGTATACGCGAGGCTGATATTCGTGACTTTGTTGCGTGCGCCTTCGCCGGGAATCGGACCTTTGCGCGCCGAGGTCGGAATGCCGTTGGCCACGCTGCCGGGGATTGAAATCCAATCGTGATTGCTCTCGACGTCGTAACGATTGAACGTGAGCTCGATGCGTTGATCGTCCCAGTCGTAGCCGGTCTTCAGGAACGCGTTCATCGTTTTCGCGTCCATCGTGTCGCCTTGGGTGCTGTCCGCGCCGATCACGTCGCCGTTCGCGTCGTAGGAAATGCCCGCGTCACGGAAGGTGAGGCTGGCCAGGACGTCGGCGTCGCCGAAGCCGCTGGAAATGCTGTAGTTCACGCCGTAGTCGGCGCTCTCGCCGAGGTCTTCGCTCTGGAACGTGCTATCGAGGCGCACGCTTTGCTCCAGCTCCTTGGTCGGCTTCTTGGTGATGAGATTGATGATGCCACCGGAGGCACCCAGTCCGTGAATCGCATTGGCGCCGTGGAGAACTTCCACTCGCGCGATCACGGCGTTGTCGATGATGTGACCGTCGCGACCGCCTTCACGCAGCGGACTGGATTGCGGCACGCCGTCGATCATGTAGAGCGGCTTGCGACCGCGCAGGCTTTCGCCGGCGTTCGTCATCTTCTGGCGGCTTGGCGCAAAGCTCGGAATCAAATTGCCGAGTACCGTGGAGATGTCGTTGTGGATCGCGAGCTGCTGATCGAGCTCCACCGTATTGATGACGGTCACCGTGTTCGGAATCGTGCTCAACGGCTTTTCGATGCGATTGGCCGTGACCATCACTTCTTCGAGGTCGCCGCCCGTGTCGGCCGCCACGCAGACTTCGCAGGCCATAGCGACGGCTAAAGCGGCGCACAGCGCAGCACGTTGTTGTTTCATTTCGAACTCTCTAACGTTGAAATCGACAGTCCGCGGCAGGGCGGCGCTAGCTCATTCGCTAGGAGCGAGCGCGGGCGTGGAGTCGGCAAGGCGGCGACGATTCACTTTCTCGGCGGCGAAGCTGCGCGCCTGGCGCTTGCGCATCCAGATGAGGACGCCGGTGACCGAAAGAACGGTCACGATCAATCCGATCGCGGTGACGGCCACGCGATAGGGCATGCCCCACACGCGACCCATGTGTAACGCGATCATCCATTCGGTGAAGGTGTTGGCGCCGTTCGCGCCTTGCGGCAGCAATGTCTTGCGCAGCTCGCCGTTGTCGCCGTCGAAGACGACGAGCGATCGGCCGCCGCGCTCGGTGAAGTCGCGGTCGGTGCTGAAGTAGTAAACATACGCACCGACGGCGGGCCGATACGAGAGCGCGGTCAAGCCTGGTTCGATGGTCAAGCCGCGTTGTGCCGCCTCGGATGCGACCAACTCACGTCCGCGAGCTGCCGCTGCTGCGAAATCGAGTTGCGGTTCGTATCTGGGGCGGGCGAGGGTGGCGAGACCGTCGGTCAGCTTCTCTGCGCCGAACATGCGCATGACCGGGTCGTACACTTCCTTGAGATTGAACATCACGCCCGACCATGCGAACACGAACAACAGCGGCCAGATCCACAAGGCGCCGGCTCGATGCAGATCGAACGTCAGCTTGGTTTCACCGCCGGTCCAGCGCACCAGCCAGCTCGGTTTCCAACGCGACCACCAGGAAGGACCATTTGAACTTTGCGCGCTCGCACGGCGTATCGGCAATGTGAGATAGAAGCCGACGAATGTATCCAGTACCCAGATCAGCGCCGCGATGCCGAGCAAATATCGACCGGTCTGGTCCGCCAGCAGCGTGTAGTGCAGGCGATAGACGAACGGCATAAAATTGATCGCGCCCTGGCCGATGTCGCCCCACAAACGCTGGCCGAGAATGCGGCCCGTGTAAGGATCGATGAACACTTCGTCCACTTCGGGCGACCAGGGGCCGATGCGCCTGGTTACCGGATCGAGGCGGCGAATGTCGAGCTTCAACGAGTGGCCGGGTTCGACATGCAACGGCAGGTAATTAACGACCGCGCCGGGATAAGCGGCCTGGACTTTTTCGCGTAGCTCGATGGAGCTCAGCGCAATCGCATTGGGAGTGGGCGGTTGCGCGAGATGCAATTCAGGCGCGATGAGCGCTTCGATCTCATCATAGAACGCCATCAAGGCGCCGGTCACGCCGACGACGATCAAGAAGAACGCCAGCGAGAGTCCCGCCCAACGATGTGCAATGACCCAGGTTTGTCTGCCGAGACTCATGATCCGCAGCCGTGCGAAAACAAGAATCATTATCATTAAAGGGCGGTCGCCTGACAAGCCCCTGACGTCGGGGATTGTTAAGGTTCCAGCAGATGCTGAATGCGTTCGCGGTTGGCCTGCAGTCGTTCCAGCCGGTCCGTGCCGGCTTCGCACAGCTGGACGTAGATCAAATCGAGCAGGTGCTGGAGCGCTGATTGATACAGCAGTGGCTCGACGTGCGAGCGATCGTCATGGGCCGAAACCAGTAAAGATAAATGAGCATGCGTGCGCAATGGATTCGCTTTGTGCCGCGTGATCGAAATAATCCTGGCGCCTTGCTCACGGAACTGCCGGCTCACCTGATTCAGTGCCGTTTGTTTGCCGTGCTCGGAGAACACCAGCAGCACATCGCCCGATTCCGCCGACTCGACGTTCGCCGCGAGTAACAGCGGATCGACCTGCTGCATCGATACGATTCCGAGCATCGCCAATCGAGTCGCGAATGCGCGTGCGTGCAAATCATCTTCACCGCAGCCGATGACGAACACTTTGCCCGCACGATCGATCGCAGCGGCAATTTCCTGAATGCGCTCGGACGGATTGATGAGCCGCGTTTCTTCTTCGGCGCGAGCTTTACTCCGCCACAGTTCCTCGGCCAGAACCGTGTGAGGATCGCGTTTGCTGACGTGCGCGGCCCGCGCTTGCGCTCCATCGCTGCCACGAGCGATGGCCTCACCGACCGAGAATTTCAGATCGGGATAGCCTTTGAACCCGAGCTTCTGGCTGAACTTCACCACGCTCGACTGGCTGATCTTGAGCGCGTCTGCGACCTGTTGCGACGAGTAATCGCGCAGCAGGTGCGCGTTCTCCAGCAGGAAATCGGCGATGCGGCGTTCGATGGCCGACATCTGGTCGCGTTCGGAGCGGATTTTCAGCAGCGGCGCCATGAGCTTCTATAGATGCAGCGGTTCCAGGCCGCGAATCTCGCGAATGCCCAACCCCGGCGCATCCGTCACCGAAATCTCCGATTCGTTGAAGATCACGCCGCCGTCGACGGGATTGAACGCGCACAACGACGGACCGTCGAGATCCACCTTGGTGATCACATCGGCCTTGGCCACGGCCACATGGACCGCCGCCGCGACGCTGATGCTGGTTTCCAACATACAACCAATCATGCACTCGACATCGTACATGGCCGCGATGTCGGCAATGTGTAACGCGTTGGAGATGCCGCCGGTCTTCATGAGCTTGATGTTGATGATATCGGCGGCGCGCATTCGAATCAGCTCGATCACCTGCGTCGGGCCGAACACGCTTTCGTCCGCCATGATAGGTGTATGGACCCGCTCGGTGACGTACTTCATCCCTTCCAGATCCAGCGCCTTGACCGGTTGCTCGACCAGTTCGAGGCGCACGCCGGCGTCTTCCAATGTTTGCAGCGCGTGCACCGCTTGTTTCGCGGTCCAGCCTTGATTCACGTCCAGTCGGAGCAAGGCCCGGTCCTGCACGGCGGCGTAGATCGCCTTCACGCGTTCGATATCGACGCCGATGTCTTTGCCGACCTTGATCTTCAACGATTCGAAGCCGCGCTCGACGGCGGCGAGCGAGTCGCTCACCATCTTGTCGATGTAGTCGACGCTGATCGTGATGTCGGTGGTGACAGCCGGGTCGCCGCCGCCCAGCATCTTGTACAGCGGCGCGTTGTGGAGCTGTCCGAACAGATCGTACACCGCGATCTCGACCGCAGCCTTGGCGCTGGTGTTTTTCTCCAGTGCCGTTTGAATCAGCCGCGTGTTGCGATTGAGGTTGGCGATCTCCACGCCGATCAACCGGGGCGCAATGTATTTCCCGATCGCTTCGACGATGGAGCCGTGCGTGTCGCCCGTGATGACCGCAGTCGCGGGTGCCTCGCCATAACCGACGTGTCCGGTGTCGGTGTGGATTTCGACGACGATGTCTTCGACCTTGTCGACGGTGCGCAGCGCCGTCTTGAAAGGCGTCTTCAGCGGCACGCGTAACATGCCGAAGCGGATGTCCGTGATCTTCATTTAGGGGCCTTCAACGACGGATCTGCACGATGCTGTAGATGCTATCGATCATCGGCTTGTCTTCTCCAAGCAGCAGCGGCGTGAGCGGCGTGACAGCCACACCGTTCAACGGCACGCGGACCAGCTGGTCTTCGTTGCGATAGGTGATGCCGGTGGTGTCGTGGATCACGTAAGGCACACCGTGGTCGTGGCCGATCACCATCATGACGTGACGAGGGATATACACCAAATCGCCGATGCGCAAGGTCCGCAGAATATGGAGTCGGCGCTGGTGCGAGTCGGTGGGGGTGAGCTCGATGCGCGTGAAGGCAGGGCTCACGCCTTGGTCGCGTGTGTTTCGAGGCATTCGAACGTCGAAGCTGCGATACACCTCGGAGACGAAGCCGCTGCAATCGCGAGCATTATAAGAATGGCCCCAGCCGTAGCGTTCGCCGAGAAATTTGAATCCCTGGCGGACCAGGTTGGCGTCGTTCAACGGCAGGTAATCGTTGGCCGTGTCGGCTGTCTTCGGCAACAGCGCGGGCGAGAAGCTCAACGAGCCGTCCGCGTTGCGCACTGGGAGTTGGACGATGTGAGCGGCATAGGAATGTTGACCGTTCACTGGTTTGTTGGCGGGCCAATCGGCGAGCACGGGGAGGCGGATGCCCATGTCCAGCTGCAGCTCAGAGACAGCCGGCACTGCGGGCGTGAAAACTGTTCTGGCGGACGCGCCGGTCACGACCAGATAAGGAGTCTTCTCGCCGTAACCAAAGATTTCATCCTTCGCGCCTTTGGCAACGGCGGTACGTTCGATCCACGCAGCGTAGAAGTCGTTGACGACGAACAGCCACTCGCCATCGCGGCTGGCATGGACGATGGCGACCGGTGCTCCAGGAAACAATGCGCTTTCCTGGAAGCGATCGATGTCCGTGTCGTCCTTGGAGCTGAATACACGCAGGCGAGTTGGAAATGTTCGCAGGTCCGCGCGCTTCACGACCATGCCGAAGCGAGTCGATTGCGACGATGGAATCGCATCCAGATTCAGCGCGGCCGCCAACTCATCGAGCGTTGCGTGCGGAACCGCTGCGCCGTGCTGGTCATAAACCATTGCCGAGGGACGGCTCGAAAGTTTTTCGATCCAGCTGCGAACGTCCGCGCCGGTCAGCGTCTCGGGCAACTTCCGGATCTCGCGCATCGATGCGTCGGAACTGAGCAGCTTCGCGTTCTGGCTCGCGATCTGAGCTCGATCGAGCGCAATGCTCTCGGCGCGAGTCGCTCGTTTGATCCAATAGTCCGGAGTGAGTTGGGCGTCGGTCACGCCAATGACCTCGTGCTCTGGCACTGGCAGGATCGGTGTGGCCGTGCAGCCGACCAGAACGGCCGTTGCCAATGCGCAGATAAAGGATGCACGCATATTAATTCACCACCGGCGCAAGCGTTGCAAGCACGCTGGCCATCAACAGACCCATGACAGTGCCGAGGATCAGGCCTAGCATGGCGAGCAGCACGGCCACGGGCACGAGTATCGGGGAGTATGTAGCGGCGAGAATCGGCGTCGACGCGACGCCGCCGATTTGCGCGAGCGAGGAGATGCCGCACAGATAAAGATCGAATCGAAATAGTCGTGCTGCCAGCGCCAGCAATCCGATGTGCACCAACATGGCGGTCGCTGCACACGCAATGAACACCGGAGCAGCGGCCAGGCCATGGAAGTTACTCTGCGACGCCAACACTGCGACGAGGACAGTAAGGAGTGCACTGGCGAGTGGCGCGGGTCCAGAAATTCGCGCGAGGGGAGTGCGTGCGACGATCAAACCGGAGACCGTGGCGATCAACACTGTCCATGACGTCGTGGTGATCATTGTCGAAACGGGTAGTCGGCTCGCCAACGTTCCCGCAATGACGCCGACCGCCAACGCGAGTCCGAGCCACAACAGAATTCCGCCAGGATGTGACGGCTCGATGTTTGCTGGAGCTGCGAGCTCCGGGTAGGCGCGGTCGGCAGAACGTGTCCAACGGTTGAATGCCGGTGCGAATGCCCGACTGGAGAACAGCACCAAGACCCAGGCGGAGTAACACAACGCGTCCCCCAGCAACACCGGCGGCAGCGAGCTTTCCGACAGGCCGATGATCTGTTTCACCGCCACCAGGTTGGCCGAGCCGCCGGTCCAGGTCGCACTCAGCGCCGCCAGCATTTTCCAACCGTCCGCGGGCAGGACGTTGCGAAACATTAGATATGCGATCACGATGCCGAGCAGGATGCTGGTCATGGCGCAGGCAAAAACGGCCAACACGCGTGGACCAACCTGCAGAATCGCGCGCAGGTCGCACGTGACCATCAACAGGAATAGCAACGCCGGCAACAGTTGGCTGGTGAGCGTTTTTTGCGCAGACTGGATTTCGGCCGAAGCGATCCACACGCCGCCGACGGCGAGCGCGGTGACGAATAGATACAGCAGCACGATCGGCGGGAGGAATTCGAACAGGCGCCAGCGATACTTGCTCTCCAGCGACGGGAACAGCCCGGCCGCCAGCAGCAACACCGCAAGGTAGGGCCAGACAGATTGAATCATCGCGTCCCCCGTCGCCCGAATGGCGCCAAGAATATTCTCTTCTTTCTTAAATAAGAACAAGAATAAATTATTGACCGACGATTCTCGGCCGTGATACACAGCTTTTCACCTGGCTGTGCACGAGAGTCGACGTGGTCATCATCTCCGAGGCACCTGTGTTCGCTGCGAGCCTGCCTTGCGAGGGCAGGAGTGGCGCACGTTGGCTTCGGATCGTCGCGGGCATTCTATCTTTGTGCCTGTTGGCCGACGTTGCCTCGGCCGCAACGCCTTCGGTGCAACGAGCGATCGAGCTCGTCGACGCCGGTCGCTTCTCGGAAGCGGAATCAAACATCGCCGCGCGTTTGAAATCGACGTCGCTACCGGCGGAGGAACGCACGGCACTTGAGTTCGAACGCGAGCGGATGCGGCGCATCCTGCTGGACTTCACGCTCACCGAGGCTGATGTTAAAGCCAAAGTGCGCGAGAACATTCCGGATCTCACGGATCAGGAATTCGCGGCCTGGGATCGAGAAGGGCTGTTCGAGAAGCGCACCGTCGATGGGCGCACGCGTTATTTCCAACGTTCGCCGTCCAATCTGTTTCGACTCAGCCCGACGGCAGTGGCGCGTCACAAAGGCCCGCTCGGACCGTTCGACGGTCCGATGGAAACGCCGAACGAGCATCATCGCGCGGTTGTGAAGGCTGCGGAGGAGCAGAAACAGCGTAGCGTTCTTCCCCGCCGAGTGCGCGTCACTCAATCCATCAGTGTGCAAGCGGATGCGGTTCCCGCCGGCGAGATCGTGAGCGCGTGGATTCCGTATCCGCGCGCCATCGATGGGCAGCAGGAAAACATTCGCTACATCGAAAGTTCGCCGGCGGAGCACCGGATTGCTCCGGAATCGGCATTGCAACGGACTGTGTACTTCGCGCGGCCCGCGGAGGCGGGCAAGCGCACGGAATTCTCTGTCACGTACGAGCTGACAATCTACGCTCAGCACACATCGATCGATCCCAATAAAGTCGTCGCGGCGAATCTCACGCCGGAGTTGATGGAATACGTTCGCGAGCGTCCGCCGCACATCGTGTTCAACGATGCGATTCGCAAGTTCTCACGGGAAACTGTTGGCGACGAGAAGAATCCCTATCGGATCGCGCAGAAGTTGTTCGCCGCGGTGGACCGCATCCCCTGGGCGGGTGCACTGGAATACTCGACCATAACAAACATCAGCGATTACGCCTTGCACGCGGGTCACGCGGATTGCGGACAGCAAACGTTGCTGCTGATGACGTTGTTACGGCTCAACGGAATACCGGCGCGCTGGCAATCGGGCATGGTGTTCTCCGACGGCGACTACGACAACCTGCACGACTGGGGAATGTTGTATCTCGCGCCGTACGGTTGGGTGCCCATGGACGTGATGACCGGGCAGATGCGCGCGGGCGATTCGTCCATCGACAATTTCTACCTGGGATCGTTGGACGCGTATCGCATCGCCTTCAACGACGACTATGCCCAACCTCTATTCCCGGCAAAACAGCATTTTCGATCCGAGACCGTGGACTCGCAGCGCGGCGAAGTCGAATGGCGGGGCGGAAATCTTTACTTCGACCGATGGAAGTATCGGTTCGAGGCGCATGTATTTGCGCCTCGCGCGGCAGAGTAAAAAATTATGGGGAGGGTGTATGAAAAGGAACGCGCCGCTACGCGCAGCATTGCAGATCGCTTTGGGCCTGGCCGTCGCAACCGTATTGCCGTTGCAGGTTGCACACGCCGCGAGTAACGACGGATCGTTGATCGGTCGCATCACCGCCAGCGACAATACTGCGCTCGCGGATACCGAAGTCACCGTCAAGAATCCGGAGACCGGCTTCAGCCGCACCGTGAAGGTAGATGCCGAGGGCTACTACCGATTCCCGTTCCTTCCCGTCGGCAAATATATGGTCGTGGCCACGAAGAACGGCGAGACGCTCGGCAAGCTTGCCGATGTCACTGTTGGTCTCGGCACTGCGACCACAGCGAACGTCACGCTAGCGGGCAACATCGAAACCGTCGAAGTCAGCAGCACGCGCATCATCCAAATCGTCGATGTGACTTCGACCGAATCTGCAACCAACGTGACCCGTGAAGAGCTCGAACGCCTGCCGGTCGAACGCGATCTGCTGTCGGTGGCGTTGCTCGCGCCGGGATTGACGAAAGGCGATGCGGGCCTGTGCGCCGGCGGCAACTGCGGTGTCTCCTTCGGCGGCTCCTCGATTGCCGAGAACACGGTTTACATCAACGGCCTCAATGTGACGGACTTTTACAACCGCGTCGGTTCTTCGTCCGTGCCGTACGCGTTCTACAAAGAATTCCAGGTCAAGACCGGCGGTTACTCGGTGGAGTTCGGCCGCACCACCGGCGGCGTCATCAACGCCGTAACGCGCTCAGGCACCAACGAATTCGAGTTCGGCACCGAAGTCGCGTGGGAACCATCGTTCCTGCAAAGTGAAAAGACCGATCGTTTTCATCCGGACGGCAGCCCGCGCATCATCGGCAATCGCGACGAATACGATCGCACCAACGCCAGTGTGTATGCGTCCGGTCCGATCATCAAAGACAAGCTGTTCTTCTTTGCACTGTACGAGGCGCGCGACTATCAGCCGCAGAACACGGACGACGAAGGCACGCAGCTGGAGAAGTCCAAGTCCGATAGCGGCTTCTGGGGTGCGAAAATCGACTGGCAGATTTCCGACCGGCACCTGGTCGAACTGCTGGGTTTCTCCGACAAGAACGAAGACGCCGAGGATGTATTCGACCTGACGGATAACGATGCGTTCATCAACACCATCTACACCAACAGAGGTGGCGAGAACTGGTCGGTCACGTATACGGCTTATCTGAGCGACACCTTGCAAGCGAAGGCGTTGTACGGAGAGAACGAGCGTGAATTCGCCAGCTTCAGCTTGAACGATCTCGAATGCTCCCGAATCCGGGACCGACGCCCGGGTGCAGTGAGGGGCGATGTCGGATGCACGAATACGGCGAGCATCACCGAGCGTCTCGATACACGCGAAGCGGCGCGCCTGGATTTCGAATGGACATTGGGCGAGCATCAGCTGCGTTTCGGTTTGGATCACGAGACGAATACTTCGCAGCACGAGCAGTTCTACACCGGCCCGGATCGTTTGCTATACGAGGTTTATCGTTCGACGGTGCCGACGCTGGAAAACGGCTTCGCAGTGCCCATCGGCACCGACTACGTGCGCACGCGCCAGAACGAAGTCGACGGTGAATTCGAAACCGTCAACTCCGCGTACTACCTCGAAGACAACTGGTCGGTAACGCCCAGCCTGGTGCTCAATGCCGGCGTGCGCGTGGAAGGCTTCGACAACAAGAACTCCGACGGCGACAGCTACATCAAGATCGACGACATGGTCGCGCCGCGCGTCGGCTTCTCGTGGGATATGAAAGGCGACAGCCGCAGCAAGCTGTTCGGCAACGCCGGTCGCTATTACTTGCCGGTCGCGAACGTCATCAACATCAAACAAGCCGGCGGCTTCCTCGATCGTCGCACGTTCTACGCGTTCGGCGGTTTCCAACCCGTCGAGCGCAACGGCACGACCTACCAGGTGCCTCGCTTGGGAGCGCAGCTCGGTCCTGTCGACGATTCGCAAGGCGACGGTACCGTCGGCGACCTGCGAGGCGAAGTGGATGCGGATATCGATCCGGTGTATCAGGACGAGTTGATCCTGGGCTTCCAGTCAATGATCGACAACCGCTGGTCGTATGGCGTGCGTGGCATCTATCGCAAGCTCAACAACGCCATCGACGATATGGAAATCACGTCGAACGGCATTCTGTGCGGCGGCCAGCCCACCGAAGTCGGCTTCGTAATGGGCAATCCGGGCAAGGACCTGACGGTGTTCACGGACACGAACTGCGACGGCGTGAACGACGGCTTCGTCACCATCGATACATCCAAAGCCGGCTGGGCCATGTTCGACGATGACGGCAACTATGTCGGCGAGCGCGGCTATCCCAAGCCCAAGCGCAACTACAAAGCGTTGGAGTTGATGATCGACCGCGCGTGGGATGGACTATGGGCAGTCAACGCAACCTATACATTGTCCTTTACCAAAGGCAATGCCGAAGGACCGGTGAACTCGGACACTGACTTCGCCGATGCCGGCCGCACGGAAGCGTTCGACAATCCGTATGTGAACATGGGCGCGTACGGCTATTTGCCCAACGATCGGCGGCACCAGTTCAAGATGCGTGGCTCGTACGGACTGGGTGAGCATTGGTCCGTGGGTGCAACGCTGACGGCACAGTCCGGCGCACCGATCAGCGCGATCGGCGAGGGCAATCCGTACGACGACACCACGTTCTACAGCTTCTTCACCTTCAACGAAGCGACCGGCCAGTACGAGCTGCGACGTCGTGGCTCGGAAGGCCGCACGCCCTGGATCTTCGATCTCGGCGCCAATGTCGGTTATCGTCAATCTTTCTCGGTCGCGGACCTGCGCGTGAAGCTGTCGGTTTACAATCTGCTCAACCAGCAGCGCATCATCCAGGTGGACGAGGAGTTGGGGTCGATCCCCAACGGTAACCCCGAGTTCCGCTACGGCACGGCGTATCAAAGCCCACGCTATGCGTTGCTGACGTTCAACTTGGACTTTTGACGCGGACGGGGCGGCGGCTGCGCCGCCTTCGTGCTCGGAATTACTGAGGTGTTCTTTGCTGAGCGAGCGGTCGGCGCGCGCTTGTCGCGCGATGTTTGTACTTTGGAGTGCGGTCGTCGCGTTGCAAGGCTGTGCCTCGGGTTCGAGATCACCAGCGAAGGCTGAGACGGCGACGACCGCGCAATTCGATCGCATCTTCGACGATGTAGTCGCACGCTATCGTCTGCCGGGATTGGCGCTCGGCGTCGTCCGTGACGGGCACGTCGTCTATCAACGAACGACCGGCGAGTTGATCGCGGGCTCGGGGCGTCGCATCGACGGCGACACGCTGTTCAAGATCGCGTCCAACAGCAAGGCGATGACAACCGCTGTGCTCGCGCGGCTCGTCGATCAGGGCAAGCTGCATTGGGCCGATCCGGTCACGCAGTACTTGCCCGCGTTCAAAATGAGCGATCCGTGGATCACGCGCGAGCTGCAGGTGCGCGATCTGCTGATTCACAACAGCGGGCTGCGTGAAGGCGCGGGCGATCTGATGCTTTGGCCTGAGCCAAATCTCTTCACGCGTGCCGACATTCTCGCGGCGTTTGCTTACCTCAAACCTCAGCAGAGCTTCCGCTCCAGTTATGCCTACGACAACTTGATGTATGTCGTGGCAGGCGAAGTAGCTGCCGCCGCATCTGGCATTCCGTATGAGACATTGGTGGCTCGCGAGCTGTTCGGGCCGCTCGGCATGACTCGGTGCCAGGCGGGCGCATTCGAGCGTGACCGCGTTGGCAATGTGGCGCAACCACATCGCCGCGACGGCGAACGCAATCTGCCGATTCGCGAAGATGCGGAATTCATTCCAGCTAGCACATCGGCAGCGGCAGGCGGTATCCGCTGCAGCCTTAACGATATGTTGAAGTGGGTCACGCTGTTGCTCAGCGCGGATATGAAGCCATCGCCGTCGAGTGAGCCGTGGCTGTCGCCGCTTCGAAGGGAGGAGCTGTGGCGACCGCAGATGCCGCTGTTCGTCTCGGGTCGTCAACGCCGTTGGGATGGCAGTCGCTTCAGTGCCTATGGATACGGCTGGCGGCTATCGGATGTTCACGACACCTTGAGTGTTGCGCACACGGGCACGTTGGCCGGCATGTACTCGGCAGTCACGCTGTTGCCGGAGCGGGGTGATGGGTTTGTTTTCATGATCAATGGTGAGGGTTCATCCGCTCGCATTGTGCTCAATCAAACGCTGGTGGAAACACTGCTGGGAATCCGCAAGCGCGACGTCGCTTCGTACGCTGATGAATTGGCGGCAGCAGTAAAAGCGCCGCTCGTCGCTCAGGATCAGTTGCAACCGGGAACGCCGGTCGAGCCTGAGACCATGCGTGACGTGCTCGGCGTCTATAAAGATCCGTGGTTTGGTGAAGTCTCGGTGTGTCCGCGCGAGAGTGGTGTGCAATTCACGGCGGCGAAATCGCCTCGGCTTGCCGGAGCGCTGATGCAGGTGGCCGGCCGCGTTCTCGTCGATTGGCAGGATGAGAGTGTCGACGTCGATGCGTGGCTCGATTTCTCCAGGGAGCAGGCGACGCCGGTAATGTCGATGACCAAGGTCGATCCCGAGGCCGACTTCAGCTTCGACTTCGAAGATCTGCGGTTCACAAAAGTCGCGCCGTGCCCATGAGCATCGCGAAGCGATGTGCCGTCGTGGTTCTGGTGTTCCTCGGTGGCTGCGCTACGTCCGGAGATAACATGCAATCGCGGGTCGACGATCTGATGCGTGACTACGCCGGTGCGAATCCCGGCGCGTCGGTGTTGGTGCTGAAAGACGGTGAGCCAACGATTCGCGCCAGCTACGGCATGTCGGATATCGAGGCTCAGGTCGGTGTCACTCCAGCGACGAATTTCCGCCTGGCCTCCGTCAGCAAACAATTCACTGCTGCTGGCATTCTGCTGTTGAATGAAGACGGTAAGTTGCGATTGGATGATCGACTGTCGCAATGGCTGCCGTCGCTCCCGGCGGCTACACGCGAGGTGACGTTGCGCCACTTGCTGACACACACGTCCGGCCTCATCGACTACGAAGATGTCATGTCGCCGACTTTGACGACGCAGCTGAACGATCGCGATGTCCTGCGACTGTTGGAAACTCAGGATCGCACGTATTTCGCGCCCGGCACGGGCTATCGTTATAGTAACAGCGGTTACGTGTTGCTCGGCTTGGTGATCGAGCAGGCGTCGGGACAATCGTTCACGGAGTTTCTGCGTCGGAGAATTTTCGAGCCGCTGGGAATGCGCGACACCGTGGCTCATGTCGAGTCGCGTACCGTCGTGTCACATCGCGCGTATGGTTACAGCTACGAGAATGGGAAGTGGCTACGAACGGATCAAAGCCCAACGAGCGCGACGCTAGGAGATGGCGGTATCTACTCGTCGATTGACGACCTGGCGCGTTGGGATGCGGCGCTTTACGACAATCGTTTGCTTCGGGCTGGGTCGCTTGCTGCGGCATTCGCGCCAGCGACGCGAACGGACGATTCCGAGATCGAGTATGGATTCGGCTGGCGCATCACCGGCGAGACGTTGTGGCACTCCGGAGAGAGCATCGGCTTTCGCAACGTTCTCGTTCGCTATCCGGAACGGCGACTCACGGTCATCGTGCTCACGAATCGCAACGATCCGGAACCGTATCGACTCGCGCTCGCCATTGCGGAGTTGGCGAAGTAACCCGTCAATGAACGCCGGTCCGTTGCTCGGACCTGGAAGCCGCGGCAGTACGGCGACCGGAGTGCGTGCCTTCTTCGATCTCTTCGACGATCTTGGCGCAAAACGCGTCGAGGTCGCCGGGATTGCGGCTGGTGACGATGCCGCGATCCGTGACGACTGCCTGGTCGACCCACTTGCCGCCGGCATTCACGACATCGGTCTTGATCGACTTGTAAGAAGTCACTTGCAGTCCGCGCACCGCATCCAGCTCGACCAGGATCCACGGCCCATGACAAATCGCCGCGACCACCTTGCCGGAATCCAGGAATGCGCGAACTAATTGCAGTGCCTTCTGATTCACTCGCAACAGGTCCGGATTGATCTGACCGCCCGGCAACACGATGGCGTCGTAGTCGTCGGCTCGCACCTCATCGAGCGATTTGTCGACGGCGACGCTTTCGCCCCAATCCTTTTCTTTCCAGCCGCGGATCTGACCGCGCTCGGGCGAAACGACCACGACTTCGGCGCCAGCTTCTTTGAGCTTACGTTGCGGCACCATCAGCTCGGATTGTTCGAATCCGTGTGTGGCGAGAATGATGACTTTGGCTTTGCTGATATCGGCCATGGCGCAGCTCCTTTACGAGGGAAGACTCGTAAAGCTCGCGAGCGCACTTCGATGTTCCGATATTTATTTATGTTTCATTTCAGAGGGGCGGCTCGGCCTGCAACCAACGCAGCCGTCGTTCGACCGACGAGATCGCCTTGAAAGCGCGCGGCGTTCAATTCGTTCTCGCTCGGCTGGCGCTGGCCTTGGCTGCCGGCGATGGTGCTCGCGCCGTAAGGTGAGCCGCCGGTGATTTCGTCGAGCGTCATCTGGCCCGCGTACGAATAGGGCAGGCCGACAATGATGAGGCCGAAGTGCAACAGATTGGTGATGCCGGCGAACAGCGTCGTTTCCTGTCCGCCGTGCTGAGTGGCGGTCGAGGACATCACCGAGCCGACCTTGCCGACCAACGCGCCGCTCGCCCACAAGCTGCCGCCTTGATCCCAGAAACTCGCCATCTGTGCGCTCATGCGACCGAAGCGGGTAGGGATTCCGAGGATGATGGCGTCGTAGTCTGTCAGCTCTTGAATGGTCGCAACCGGCGCCGGCTGATCGACTTTAAAGCCGGATTTCTTGGCAACCTCTTCGGGCACAGTTTCCGGGACCCGTTTGACGACCACGTCGGCGCCGGACTTGCGTGCGCCTTCCGCCGCGGCATGGGCCATCTTTTCCATGTGGCCGAAGGACGAGTAATAGAGCACGAGCACTTTGACGGCCATCGGCATCTCCCGCGCGATTGTTTGAACGAAGGGAAGGATCAGGCCAGCAATTGTCGAGCGCGTGCCGGGGTTCCGAATCGGCAGTTGACAGCCTCGTCAATAAAGCGCTGACCGCCCCGTTACGGGCTGGATTTTTCGCGAAGTCGATGTCGGAATGGCGACCGCACCATCGTCCTTGAGTCGAACAGCAATTGAAGGAGATCTCTGATGTCGCATGCTGCTGGGTTGTACGTGGATGGCTTCGTACTCGCGGTTCCCAAGGACAAGCTGGACGCCTACAAGGATCTGTCGCGCAAGGCCGGAGAAGTTTGGAAGGAGTACGGTGCGATCGACTACGTCGAATGCGTGGGCGACGATGTGCCCTATGGCGAGCTCACTTCGTTTCCGCGAGCGGTGCTGGCCAAGGACGACGAAGTCGTGGTGTTTTCCTGGATCACCTACGAATCGCGCCAGAAGCGCGACGACGTGAACGCCAAGGTCATGGCCGATGCGCGTCTGTCGGGCATGATGGAGTCTCCGCCGTTCGACGGTAAGCGCATGATCTTCGGCGGTTTCAAGACGCTGTTGCAGATGTAGCGCCGCCGCGGTCATATTTGTACAGACCATCATCCGGGCCCGCTGCGGGGGCCCGGCAGTTTTTCGTGGAGCCGCCATGTGCCGGAACATCAGAACTCTGTTCAATTTCGAGCCGCCCGCGACCGACGATGAGATTCACGACGCGTCGTTGCAGTTTGTGAGAAAGCTCAGCGGCTTCACGTTACCTTCCAAGGCGAACGAAGCGGCGTTCAACCAGGCGGTCGAAGAGATCGCTGCGTCGGCGCGCAAGCTCATCCATTCGATGGTGACCAACGCCGAGCCCAAGAACCGCGAGGAGGAAGCGGCTCGTGCGCGTGCTCGCTCAGCCGCGCGATTCGGCAATCAGTGAGATGTGAGCTTTTGATGGTGCAAGAGACTCCCGCCCGTTAGCACGACTCCAATTGCCGCTGCTGCCACCCCAGCGGCCACCGTCCAAGGCGGCGCGTCGAAGCGAAACAGATCTGCGATTGCCGATACATGAATCACGGCAAGCAGGGCGCCGACGGCCAAGGCGACGATCGCCCAGAACACCGCATTCGTCCGGGCGTAGATCGTTGCCAGGCTCGCGGTTCCCGAACGGCTTACAAAGATCAGCGCCAGGTTCGAAATCACCAGGCCCACGAACACCAGCGCCCGCGATTCGCTTTCGGAGAGATATTTCAATGCGACGACATACGTTGTAGCGGTAAATAACAACACGACCCATCCGAGCAGCACGCTTCGTATCAACATCGCTCGATTGAACAGCGACTCGTCGGGGCGCCTTGGCTTGCGTTGCATGATGTCCGGTGCTTCCTGGTCCGCCTCGAACACGAACGCGCAGGCCGGATCGATGACGAATTCCAGAAACAACACGTGGACGGGAAAGAACAGCAGCGGCCAGCCGAACAACACCGGCAGCAGGCCCATGCCCGCCAACGGAATGTGCACCGAAACGATGTAACTCATCGCATGCCGGATGTTGCTGTAGATGCGACGACCCAGCCGAACCGACGCGACCAGCGATTTGAAATCGTCGTTGAGCAGGACGATCGATGCCGCCTCACGGGCGACGTCGGTCCCACGCCCGCCCATCGCAACACCAATATCTGCTGCTTTCAACGCCGGTGCGTCGTTTACGCCATCGCCGGTCATGGCGATGACTTCGCCGTTGGCCTTGAACGCTTGCACCAGGCGCAACTTGTGCTCTGGCTTGGTGCGCGCATAGATGTTGATGTCGTTGACTCGTGCGCGCAGCTGTTCGTCGTTCATCGTCTCCAGCTCGCGGCCGGTCAAGGCGCCACCACGCGTGTCGAAGCCCGCCTGTCCCGCAATCGCGAGTGCCGTCCCCGGGTGATCGCCCGTAATCATCACCACCCGAATTCCTGCCTGTGCGCATTCGGCGAGCGCGTGAGGAACGTCGGCTCGCAGCGGATCGGCGAGACAAACGAAGCCGAGCAGTTGTAATTCGAACTCGCGAGCGGAGGCCGGCATCGTCGTGCCTGCGTATGTGCCACGTGCCACACCGAGGACACGTAACCCCTCGCTCGTGTGTGCGGAGATCTGCGGCATCAGGTGTTCGCGTGTCGATGCATCGACCCGGCACAATTCCATGACGGTTTCGGGCGCGCCTTTGACGTGCACAGTTATCGCATCGGAGTTCGGGTCCTTCCAAACGTGAGTAACTGCCAGAAGCTCCGGAGTAAGGTCGTACTCGTGCGCTAATGTCATGCCGTCGAGCTTCGCGGCCAGCGTTGGTATCAATCGCCGTGCGGCTTCATGCAGAGCACGTTCCATCGGATCGAACGCGTCACGCTCGCTGGCGGCGACGGCGGACTCGATGACGTCGCGAGCCGCGGCGCTCAATTCGACATCGCCGTGTCGCAGATCGAAGTTCGCGTCGTTGGTTTGAATGAGCGCGAGTCGCATCCGGTTCTCAGTCAGCGTGCCGGTTTTGTCGACTGCCAGTACCGTGGCTGCGCCTATCGCTTCGACTGCAGGCATACGACGAGTGAGCACGCCGACGCGCGAAATACGCCATGCGCCCATGGCCAGGAACACTGTGAGCACGAGCGGGAATTCCTCGGGCAGGATGCTCATCGCAATCGTGATGCCTGCGAGCACACCGCCGAGCCAATCGGCACGCGACAAGCCGTAGCCGATCGCGATTACG
>Ga0247784_1000159_pt1 | contig 21486 bp, 13 predicted proteins | sample UWRJL169409R5_FD_179909 | JGI IMG/M metagenome (GOLD analysis project Ga0247784, IMG submission 179909) | Plant litter microbial communities from Arlington Agricultural Research Station in Wisconsin, United States - UWRJ-L169-409R-5 | ecosystem: Environmental > Terrestrial > Plant litter >...
GATTATAGTAATAATCAATTTCAATTTATAGAATCTAATTATTTTTTTAACAATTTAAACTTATACATAGGAATAGATGGTATATCTATTTATTTTGTATTATTAACAAATATCATTATTCCTTTAGCTATTTTATCTAATTGAAATTCTATTAAAGATAAAAAAAAAGCTTATTTGGTTATAATGCTTTTATTACAATCTTTATTACTAGGTGTTTTTATAGTATTAGACTATTTATTATTTTATATTTTTTTTGAAAGTACATTGCCTCCTTTATTTTTATTAATAGGTTTATTTGGGTCTAAAGATAAAGTAAGAGCAAGTTTTTATTTATTTTTATATACGCTTTGAGGTTCTTTATTTTTATTACTTTCTATAATTACTTTATCTTCCTTTTTAAGTAATACTGATTTTAATTTTATGTTTAAAATTAATATAGATTATATTATTCAATTATTCTTATTTTTTGGGATATTTTTAGCTTTTGCAGTTAAAACTCCCACTATTTTTTTAAATAATTGATTATTAAAAGCTCATGTTGAATCTCCTCTGGGAGGTAGTATAATTTTAGCTGCTATTGTTTTAAAACTAAGTTTATATGGTATATTTAGATTAATTTTACCCATATTACCTAAAATCTATATAAATTATACTTACTTTATATTTACTATAGGAGTAATAACTATTTTATATGCTAGTATAAGCACATTAAGAACTATAGATATAAAAGAACTTATAGCTTATAGTTCAGTTTCTCATGCTGCTGTATATTTAATAGGTTCTTTTAGTAATGTTATTCAAGCGATTGAAGGTAGTATTTTATTAGGTATAGCTCATGGTTTTGTTTCTAGTGGTTTATTTATTTGTGTAGGAGGTGTATTATATGATAGATTTGGAACTAGACTAATATATTATTATAAAGGTATGACTCAAATAATGCCAGTTTTCTCTATATTGTTCTTTTTATTATGTTTATCTAATTGTGGTGTACCTCTAAGTTTAAACTTTTTAGGTGAATTCTTATGTCTTTATGGTACATTTGAAAGATTACCTTTATTAGGTCTATTAGCTAGTACTTCAATAGTTTTATCTGCAGCTTATACAATGTATATGTATAACAGAATAAGTTTTGGAGGAATATACTCTAAATACTTTGATACTTATGCGTTAGACGTAACAAAACGTGAATTTTTTTTACTTTTTATACTAATATTATTTACTGTTGTATTAGGTATATATCCTGCAATAATATTAAATGGTTTACATTATGTAACATCTTTATTATTATACAATTTATAATTATTATTTATAAAAAATTTTTCATATATCAATATACATAAAGAATTATCTTAATTTAATAATGCCTCAATTAGTTCCTTTTTATTTTTTAAATGAAATCGTATTTTCATTTACTTTAATTGTTTTAAATATTTATATATTTTCTAAATATATTTTACCTAGATTTGTACGTTTATTTTTATCAAGAACATATATATCTTCTTTATTTAATAAATAATATTTAAATCTACAAAGAGTTTTTAAGGTTTATAAAAATCATATTAATAATGAATAATACATTATTTAAAGACATTTTAAGTCCATTAAGTCAATTCGAAATTAATGACTTATTAACTATCGATTCTCCTTTATTAGGTTATTTACATATATCTTTAACTAATATAGGATTTTATTTAATATTAGGAGGTATATTTACATTAATTTTAACTTTATTAGGTACTAATTATAATAAATTAATTAGTAATAATTGATCCATAGGTCAAGAATCTTTATATGCTACTATACATAGTATAGTTATAAATCAAATTAATTCTTCAAATGGTCAACTATATTTTCCTTTTATTTATACTTTATTTGTATTTATATTAATTAATAATTTTATAGGTATGGTTCCTTATAGTTTTGCTTCTACAAGTCATTTTGTATTAACATTTGGTTTAAGTTTTACTATTGTACTAGGTGCTACTATATTAGGATTTGCTAAACACGGTCTAGAATTTTTTTCTCTTTTTGTACCTGCTGGTTGTCCTTTAGCATTATTACCTCTATTAGTATTTATAGAATTTATATCATATTTAGCTAGAAATATTTCTTTAGGACTTAGACTAGCTGCTAATATTACAGCCGGACATATGTTACTTAACATTTTAGCTGGGTTTACTTATAATATAATGACATCTGGATTTATATTTTTCATTGCAGCATTTATACCTTTATCTTTTATTGTAGGATTTTCGGGACTTGAATTAGGTATAGCTTTAATACAAGCACAAGTTTTTGTAGTTCTTACAAGTGGATATATTAAAGATGGACTAGATTTACATTAATTAAAAAAATGTAAATATTATTATTTATTTAGAAAAGTTATAATTAATTTATTAGTATTATATAGAAAATAATTTATAATTTATAGTTTATTATAAAAAATGAAATTCCATGTAATTTAACCTAAAATTTTAGTTTATTTAGACTTAATACAAAAAATAGCTTAATTTTTTTTAAAGGTATAAGTAAGATAAAAGATTATTTTTTGAGTTTGGTGATAGCTCTGAATAAACACTGTCCAAATGCTTGACACATGCTAATTTAACAAATTAAATATTAATATTAATTTGTAGTGTACAGGTGAGTATTATATTAAAGCCTACCTTAAATTTAGGGATTAAACCTAAAAAATTTAAAACTAAATTTGATTTAAGAGGATTATTAATATATCGAAATAGTAGTTGTTAAAGTAATAATTTAACAAGCTTAATTTTTCGTAATCAAAACTGAAAGGTTAATTGATCACATTGGGGATGAAAAAATCCCAAGACAAATGAGTACAGCAGTGAGGAATTTTGGTCAATGGCCTAAAGGCTGAACTGGCAATTTGGAAGAACGAAAAGGTAAGTTTAATAAAGTTCTAAATATAAAATTGATAATGACAATTTATATACTTTAGTCTTGACTAATTACGTGCCAGCAGTCGCGGTAATACGTAAGAGATAAGTGTTATTCATCTTTAATAGGTTTAAAGGGTACTTAGATGGTAAAATTTTCTATTTAAATTTGAGTAAAATTTTACTAGAGTTTATATTAAAAAGATAGTATATAGGTGTAGAGTTGATATTCTATAATATTATATAGACTGGTAATGGGTGAAAACAATCTTATATATATAAACTGACATTAAAGGACGAAGGCATAGGTAACAAACAGGATTAGATACCCTAATAGTCTATTGCAGAAAATGATGAATGTCATAAATTTAACATTTATAAATGAAAGTGTAAACATTCCACCTCAAGAGTACTGTGGCAACACAGAAACTGAAATCACTAGGCCGTTTCTGACTCCAGTAGTGAAGTATGTTATTTAATTCGATAACCCACGAAAAACCTTACCACAATTTGTACAATAATTTATGTAAAAGTACATAATAATTAGTTTAGTATCAAGTGTTGCACGGCTGTCTTCAGTTAATGTTGTGAAACTATAGTTTTCTATAAAATTAACGGAATCCTTCACTTTATTTATTTAAATAAAGTATTTAATCTATAATAAGATGTAAAAAAAAGGAATAAGACAAGTCCTCATGGCCTTTATATTGTGGGCTATAGACGTGCCACATTTTCCTATACAAAAAGATGCAAAATTGTAAAATTTAGCTAATCTTATAAAGTAGGATATAATACTTTAAGGATTATAGTCTGAAACTTGACTATATGAATAAGTAATTACTAGTAATCGTAAATCATCATGTTACGGTGAATATACTTTTGGATTGGTACTAACCACTCGTCACATGCTGAAAGGAATTTATACAATAAGTTTGCTATCTTTGTTTTAAAAATATATAAATATTACACTTGTATATATTATAACAAAAATTCTTCATATGTTTATTTCCAATTAGTGTTAAGTCGAAATACGGTTCGTGTAGTGGAAGTTGCACGGGATTGATTGAACATATTATAATTTATATATATAATATAAGGAAAATTCCATATGTTGGTATTATGGGTTGAGCTGTAGCCTCAATAGTTTATTAACTTTCAAAGGTTCAATTCCTTTTTTTCCTATATAAAGAGTATAGTTTAATGTAGAACCTTAGACTTCAAATCTATTAATCTGGGTGCGAATCCTGGTACTCTTGTATAAATTCCTTAACTTAACGGTAAAGTGTACTTTTGATAAAAGTAATATTAGTGTTCAATTCACTGAGGAATTATAAGGATAGATTACCATAGGTAGGGTAAATTCATTGCTAATGAATATCTTTTTTAGATTTTGATGTTCGAATCATCATCTATCCGTAATATTAGTTTAATCTCCCTACTTTTAGGTAATAAAAACAATTATAATGCAATCTTTATATAATATAAATGAAACAATATCTAATGGATATATTACTTATTTTTTAAATATTATTTCATTACTTGCTATATTATTTGCAATACTAACTATTATAGATAATAATCCTATAAAATCTTTATTATATTTAATTTTATTATTTTTATTTATTTCTATTTATTTAAACTTAATAGATTTAACTTTTATAGGTTTATCATATTTAGTTATATATATTGGAGCAGTATCTATATTATTTATATTTATATTAATGTTAATTAATATTAGAACTAGTGAATTGCAAAATAATACAAAAAATAGTTTATCTTTAGCTTTAATTACCACTATACTATTTAATTATATAATTTTACCTATATTACCTTATAATAATATTCTTAATAATTATATATTTAATTTAAATCTAAGTAATAATGAATCTATTTATAATAACTCTTATTATACAAAATTATATGTTACAAGTTCTAATTGAGATAGTAATCTTATAGAAAATAGTAATATTATTAGTATAGGAAATGTAATGTATACTAACTATAATATGTGATTAATTATTGCTAGTTTAATACTAATTTTAGCTATGGTAGGTGCTATTGTTATAACTATAAAACAAGATAAATAATAGAAATCTTAGCTTAATAGGTAAAGCGTGTAACTTTTAATTACTCTAATATGAGTTCAATTCTCATAGATTTTAATATTAGAGATGTGCCTGAGAGGTTTATAGGGAACGTCTTGAGTACGTTTAAAAAATCTTTTTTTCGTAAGTTCGAATCTTACCGTCTCTGATTAAATTAGTGATTGTCGATTAATAGGCTAAGTCAGCTAGTTTCCACCTAGCGGTTGAGAGTTCAATTCTCTCCAATCATAGAATTAGTAACTTAATGTAAAGAGTTATCTTGTCACGATAACAGATATCGGTTCAAATCCGTTCTAATTCGGACCCTTTTTATCTTATTTTTTATAAAAAGAAAATTAGCTCAATGGTAGAGCAGTTATTTTACACATAACAGGTTGTGCGTTCAAATCGCGCATTTTCTAAACAAATTATTCACAAAGGTATAAGTAAGATTAATATACCAAATTAAAATCTAATTGGTTAGATACTTTCTTTGGGTGAAAGACCTTCGAAGTTCGAGTCTTCGTAATTTGATATGATAATATATATATTACTTATATAGTATATAAAGAAATTATTATGAATAACTAACTATGTATTAGAGAATCTATATATAACATTTATTGTTATAAATTCTTGAATAAATTCTATAATAAACAAAGCAAACTGAAATATCTTAAGAGCTTTAGATAAAAGAAATCAAATGAGATTCTGTAAGTAATTAATTGAAAGCAGAAAAGTCTATAAAATAAAATAATTAAAATTGTTTTAATAAAAAGGTATCTTCCTTTAAGACTAAATATAATACATAAGTAATAGTGAAGTGTATCGTGAGAGAAACTTTTTGAAATAGTAATTTTATAAGCAGCTTGAATATAAATATAAAAGTGTACCTTTTGCATAATGGGTCACCTAGTTAAAATTAAATGCAAGCTAATTTTTAGCGCAGTTAACCCAATCATAAATATTTAAATGAAAAGTATTTAATTTTAGACCCGAAACCTAGTGATCTTACTATAATCAGGATTATAAAAGTCCGAACGAATTATTGTAGCATAAATATTCGAAGAATTATGGTAAGCAGTGAAAGACAAAACTTACTAGGATAGCTGGTTTTCTGCGAAACCTATAAAAGTAGGTAGTTTAAATTAAATATTCATAGGTACAAAATTAGATCTCAAACAAATATTGTATATATTAGGCAACTATAAAAGTTTTACTAGTGAGTTTCTAAACTCGGAATAATTAATATTGATTTTAAACTATCAGATATATGGTGATAAGATTATATATCTAAAGGGAAACAGCCCTGAACAAAGATTAAGGTTCTTAAATTATTATTAAGTGAAAAAAAGATAGTTTTTATTTAAGTCAATAAGGAGATAGGCTTAGAAGCAGCCACAATTTTAAGATCTCGTAACAGAGCACTTGTTAATTTTTTAAAAAGCATCTAAAATTCAACGGATCTAAATAATATACCAATACTTTGTATTTAAATAATTATTTATTTAACAGGTAGCAGAATATAGAATAAAATATGATCTTTTTTATTAAAAAATAGTAATTTATTTCTAGAAAGAATGGTGACATGAGTAACGAAAAAGAAGTATTACAAATAATTTTATTTGTAATATTCTCGCCTTAAGCTTATGGTTAAAATTTAAGTAACGGCCTCTAAGTTTTTATATAAATATACAAACGATGAGATAAACTTTTATTAAAAAATAACTTGTAAATGAAAAAGTACTAGAAATATTAATAAATTTCAATAACCGTACCTATAAACTGAAAAAAGTAAGCAAATTTAATTTATGAAGGCGTCTATGAGATAATAATTATAAAGGAACTCGGCAAACTAACTTCCGTAATTTCGAAATAAGGAGGGCTCATTAATATTGATTAATATCAATTAAAAAGGAAGAAGCATAAAATAGTGTTGTACGACTGTTTAATTAAAACAAAGCACTTTGCACAAAGATTTTAAATCTAAATATTGAGTGTGATATCTGCCCGGTACTAGGTTATTAACGAAATATAAATTAAATTATTATAGATTTGATTTTGAAGAAAATCCTAGTAAACGGCGGCCTTAATCTGAGGGTCCTAAGGTAGCGTAATACCTTGGCCGTTAAATGCGGTCTTGCATGAATGATATAACGATACAACAGCTGTCTCTATAATTAGCTCAGTGAAATTGGAATAACTGTGCAGATACAGTTTACCTCTAGATAGACGAGAAGACCCTATGCAGCTTTACTGTTACTATATATTGAATATAGAATTGACAAATTTCAAACATAAGGTAATAGTTAAAATAAAAGTGAAATACCTTTATTTGTTTTCTATTTTCTAATTTATTATAATATATAGGAGACAGTTTATGCGGGGCACAGACCCCATAAAAAGTAAATGGGTGTAACCAAATATAATTATTTGATAAACAAATATTAATATCAAATATAATTTTAAGGTAAAATATTTTATAGAGAAAATATATATATAAATAATTAATTACTTATGTTAGTAATATTGTTATATATTTTTTAAGTTTAATGGCTAAATTTTGCTTTACTGTTTTACTTATTATTAATAAAACAGTTGCGTAAGCAGGGCATAAGATCACAAGATACTTAAAGATTAGATCTTGGATTATTAGAAAAGTTACGCTAGGGATGTTTGTTCCTTCAATAATTTTATTAAATTATTTTAAAAAAATTGAGTTAATTTCAAATACTACTTATTTTAGTAAATTTGAAGCGGAATTAAAAAAAACGTTCAACGACTAATAAAAAATTATTTTTATTTAAACTCAACTAATTTTTTACATATTTAATACTATAATTTTAATTAATATAATTTAATGAATAATTTTATATCTATTAATAAACATAATTTAAAAAGTAATAATAATAATTATTATTTTAACCCTAATTTAAAGAATAATATTTCTCCCTCTTTATATAAAGAATGAATAAATTTTAGTTTTAATTATAATAAAAATAGTACAATAGATTCTTTGATATACTTTAATTTTATTAAAAAGCTAATCAAAGGTTATTTTACTATGAACTATAAAAAAAACAAATCTTTATCTTTTAATAATATTTATATAAGTAAACCTTATATCAAGTTTAATAATAATAAAATATCAATTACTTTATTTATTTTTAATCGAGAAAAATTTGCACTCTTAAAAGTTTTACTTTCACGTATAATTAATTTAAATAAAATTTTTAAATTAATTTTTATTAGAAAAATATTATTAAAAAAATTCATCAAAGAAATCAATAATTATAAAAAATTGTTTATTAATTTAATGATTAATAAATTAAAATTTCATAAAAATTGATTATATTTACTATCTTCACATATAACAAACATTTATAATAAAAAAATAGAATTTAATATTATAAATATAAAAAATTATAGATATAATAGTGATATATTAACAGAAATATTAGGCTTAAAAATAAAAAATAGAAAAACTAATATTATGAATTTATATAGAACTATTCTTATAAAAACTATTTTTTATAAAAAGATTAATAATAGTAACTCTAAACTTTTAAATTTTTTATTTGAGAATATTTCATATAAAAATTTAAAAGGTTTATCTTTATTATCTAAAGGTAGACTTACTAAAAGATATAAAGCAGCCAGATCTATTAAATTGCGTAATTTAATAGGGGGATTAACTAATACAAATTATTATAATTATAATAAAACTTTGTATAGAAATACTATTAATTCTAATATAGAATATACAAAACACGTAAATAAAAGACGTATAGGGGCCTTTGCCATTAAAGGTTGAATAAGTGGAAAAAATTAAATATGAATAAAAATTAGAATACATAGTCTGAACCAGTTTGTGAAAATTGGAGATATATAATGATAACAAGTTGAACAGGCTAATTTGCGCAAGAGTGTTCTAAATGAGTGCGCGGTTTGGCACCTCGATGTCGGCTTAACTAATCCTCATGGATGCAGAAACTATGTAGGGTACGACTGTTCGTCGATTAAAAAGTTACATGAGCTGGGTTAAATACGTCGTGAGACAGTATGGTTTCTATCTTCTAGGGGAAATTAGAATATAATAAGAATTAATTTATGTACGAAAGGAACTTAATTTATTAATCCATGGTTTATCTGTTATTTATAAATCTTAATATTAAACATTGTAATAAATACAAAGATGTTACTTAATCATCATTTAGGTAATTATATAATATAAGTATAGCAGAACAGCTAAATTAATCAAAAATAAATGCTGAAAACATATAAGCATGAAATTTATCTTAAAATATTTCTTATTATTGTAATAGACTATTACATAAATAGGCTTTATCTATAAGAATTACGAGATTTTTAGGAATAAAGTACTAATTTAATATATAACTATATATGTTTATATATCATAATTGCCTGGTTAGCATAAAAGTAATGCAATTGTTTTGTAATCAATAGAAGAAAGTGCGATACTTTCACTGGGCTTATTTTTAAAGGATTAGTAGTCAAGTGGTTACGACCTAACTTTTTCAATGTTATTTACACAGGTTCGAATCCTGTCTAGTCTATTTTTATGTGGATTAATGTAATTAAGTTAACATATTTGACTCATGATCAAAACATAAAGGTGCAAATCCTTTATCCGCATTTATTTGAGGCTATAACTTAATAGGTAAAGTATACTGCTCATAACGGTTCTTATAGGTGTTCGACTCATCTTAGCCTTAATCCGAGTGTTGAAATTGGTAAACAAAATAAATTTAAGCTTTATAGGCTATCGCCTTGAAGGTTCAAGTCCTTCTTCGGATAATTCTAGAATTAAAATTCTAGAATACATTAGAGAATATTGTCTCTTTTTTAATTAAATAAATTTAAAAATGAAAATAATATTTAGTATTAAATTCATTTATTTTAATTGAACTATTGAAATATCATTTCAATATTAATCTTTACTAAGATAGGGGAAATAATGTAATGGTAACATAATAATATTGCACGTTATTTATTTCAGTTCAAATCTGAATTTCTCCATACTATTATAGCACATGTAACTCAATTGGTAGAGTAAAATACTGAAGATATTTTTGTTATAAGTTCAAATCTTGTCATGGGCATATAAAAAGGGTAATGATGAAATTGGTAAACATAAATAGTTTAGGACTATTTGGTTAAAAACCTTATCCGTTCAAGTCGGATTTACCTTAAAAATAAATTTTATACATATAAATATGTTGTTGACTAATAGGTAAGTCCTAAATTTTTGATATTTATTTATAAGTGTTCGAATCACTTCAACATAACACAATTAGGAAGATATAGCTTAATTGGTACAGCAACTGAATGTGGAACAGTAGATTCCCTGTTCGAACCAGGGTATCTTCCCTTTTTTATTAACTAAAGTAGTTTAATCGGTTAAAACATTAATTTCATGCGTTAAAAATGAGAATTCAATTTTCTCCTTTGGTTATAAATTATAATGCTTATTTTTACAGTTTTAATTATCTTAGTCTCTAATGCCGTCACTTTAAGACGAGACATGTCTATTATATTTAATAGAATAGCTATAATAGCTTTATTATATTGTTTAGTTCAAAATTCTTTATGTACTTTTATTATTAATAAAAGTTTAGGATTACATGGTGGATTATTATACATAACTAATATAACTCAAGTATTTCATATTTTTATTTTGTTAATAAGTATATTAATATTACAATTAACTAGTTTTTATGTTAGAAAAGGAAATATTATTATAAATAATAACTTAAAAAAGATAGTAAGTACTATCAATTTGGATCATAATAAAATAATAGAATATCCTATTATAATTTTATTTATAATAATAGGAGCAATTTTATTAATATCTACAAATGACTTAGTTTCTATCTTTTTAGCTATAGAGTTACAAAGTTATGGCTTATATTTAATTAGTACAATACATAGAAATTCAGAGCTTTCTACTATAGGAGGTTTAATATATTTCTTGCTAGGTAGTTTAAGTTCTTGTATAATTTTATTAGGAATTGGCTTATTATATACTAATATTGGTTCATCTAATTTAGATAATTTATACATTGTAAATAATATATTTAATACCGATAATGAGCTATATAAACCTAATAATATTAATCTTTCTTTATTAATTTTAAGTGTAGGTCTCTTATTTAAAGTTAGTGCAGCTCCTTTTCATTTCTGATCTCCTGATGTATATGATGCTATACCTACTATTGTAACAACTTTTGTATCTATAATCGCAAAAATTTCTTTATTTATTGTATTTTTACAATTAGTTTATAGTACTAATAGTTTCTTACCTAATTTAAATTGAACTTTTAGTTTATTAATCAGCTCATTTTTATCTTTAATGGTAGGAACAATTATTGGTCTTACTCAATTTAGAATAAAAAGATTATTAGCTTATAGTACTATATCTCATGTAGGATTTTTACTATTAGGCTTAAGTATTTATAGTGTTGAATCTATACAAGCTTTTACATTTTATTTAATACAATATACTATAACTAATTTAAATGTATTTATTATTTTAATAATGATGGGTTATTCTTTAAATTATTATATAAATGAACAAAAAGAATTTAAAAATCTAATAGATAAAACTAATTCACCTATTCAATTAATTTCTCAATTAAAGGGATATTTTTATATTAATCCTTTATTATCTATTAGTTTTATATTAACTATTTTTTCTTTTGTAGGTATACCACCTTTAATAGGTTTTTTTGGTAAACAAATGATTCTTACTGCAGCTATGGATAAAGGATATATATTTATTACTTTAGTAGGTATAACAATTAGTGTAATAAGTGCAGCTTATTATTTAAATTTAGTTAAAAATATTTTTTTTGTTAAACCTATATATTCAGATAACTTAGCTAATATCAATTTTATTTTTAATAATAAAACTATATTTAATAAAAACAATAATTTAATTATGCCCGATACTATAGCAATAACTATAGCTAGTATTACTTTAATTACTACACTTTATATTTTTATAAATAAAGAATTTTTAAGCATGAATACCATAATGGTAAATTTATTATTTAATACCTAAATGAGTAGTTTAATATTATTTATAATTTTTACGTGAATTATTGCATTATTATTTTTAATAATAAATTTTATTTTTGCACCTCATAATCCCTATCAAGAAAAATATAGTATATTTGAATGTGGATTTCATAGTTTTATTGATCAAAATAGAACTCAATTTGGTATAAAGTTTTTTATATTTGCTTTAGTTTATTTACTTTTAGATTTAGAAATTATATTAATATATCCTTTTGCTGTAAGTGAATATTTAAATAATTTATATGGATTTATTATAACTCTTATTTTTATAATAGTTATAACTTTAGGATTTATTTTTGAATTAGGTAAAAGTGCCTTAGAAATAGACAATAAACAATTATTAAATATTAAGAATGTTAAACATTTATCTTTTTTAAGGTTTATCGATAATTAATTACCTATAACTTTTTTTACTTAAATACATGCTAAATTTTATTTTTAACAATAATTTACTATTTGATGCTCCTATAGCTTGAGGTATATTCTTCCAAGATAGTGCTTCACCTCAAATGGAAGGTATAGTAGAAATACATAATTATATTATGTATTTTTTAACTGCTATTTTAATAGGAGTTGGTTGAATATTAATACATAATGTAAGAGCTTATGCTTACACAGTTTCACCTATTTCTCATAAATATTTAAAACATGGAACATTAATTGAATTAATTTGAACTATTACACCTGCAATAATTTTAATTTTAATAGCCTTTCCTTCTTTTAAATTATTATATTTAATGGATGAAGTTAGTGATCCATCTATGTCTATATTAGCTGAAGGACATCAATGATACTGAAGCTATCAATATCCTGATTTTTTAAATGAAGATAATGAAAATGTAGAATTCGATTCTTATATAGTACCAGAAAGCGATTTAGAAGAAGGTACATTAAGAATGTTAGAAGTTGATAATAGAGTTATATTACCTGAATCTACTTATATTAGATTTATTATTACATCTGGAGATGTAATACATTCATTTTCTTGTAATGCTCTAGGTATAAAATGTGATGCTTACCCTGGAAGATTAAATCAAGTATCTGTATTTATTAATAGAGAAGGTATATTTTATGGACAATGTTCTGAAATTTGTGGAATATTACATAGCTCTATGCCTATAGTAATAGAATCTGTTAGTTTAGAAAAATTTTTATTATGATTAGAAGAACAATAATTTACTAGTTTTTATAGCTTAATGGTAAAGCATAATACTGTTAATATTAAAATATAGGTTCAATTCCTATTAAAAACGTTTTTATAATGAAATAATTATTTTAATTATAATTTTGAAAATTTAAATTAAAAAAAAATGTTACAAGCAGCAAGAATTATAGGTACTGGTATAGCAACTACAGGTTTAATAGGAGCAGGAGTAGGAATAGGTGTAGTATTTGGAGCTTTAATTTTAGGTGTTGCTAGAAACCCTAGATTAAGAGGTCAATTATTCTCTTACGCTATTTTAGGATTCGCTTTCTCTGAAGCTACTGGATTATTTGCACTAATGATGGCTTTCTTATTACTATATGTAGCATAATCTATGTTATGTTATATGTGTGTTAATCTAAGGGTAAGATATGGTATTACGGCTACTATTATATAAGTTCAAATCTTATACACATTTATATATTAAGTATGTTAACTTAATTGGTAAAGTATAATATTGCAGATATTTAAATTATAGGTTCAATTCCTATACATACTTATTTATATACAATAATTGTTATTAAAAATATAATTAACTATGAATATTACTTTAATTCTTTTTTTAATAGGAATTTTAGGTTTTGTTCTTAATCGTAAAAACATTATTCTTATGCTTATTTCTATAGAAATAATGTTACTTGCTATTACATTATTAATTTTAATTAATTCTTTAATTATTGATGATATAATAGGTCAAACATTTGCCATTTATATCATAATAATAGCAGGAGCTGAATCCGCTATAGGTCTAGGTATTTTAGTAGCTTTTTATAGATTAAGAGGAAATATTACTATAGAATATAAATAATGTATTTAAGTATAATATTTTTACCTTTATTTGCTTCAATAGTTTCTGGATTTTTTGGTAGAAAAATAGGACCTTCAGGATCACAAATAATAACTTGTTTATCTATGATATTTACAACTATATTAGTTATCACTGTTTTCTTTGAGGTAGGTATTAATAATATACCTGTCTCTATTTATTTATTTAAATGAATAGATATAGAATGATTTAATATAACTTGAAGTTTTCAATTTGACACTTTAACAGTATCAATGTTAATACCTGTTATAATAATAAGTACTCTAGTACATATATATTCCATAAGCTATATGAGTAATGATCCTCATATACCTAGATTTTTTAGTTATCTAAGTTTATTCACTTTTATGATGATAATATTAGTTACTGCTAATAATTATTTATTAATGTTTATAGGTTGAGAAGGTGTTGGTGTTTGCTCATATTTATTAGTAAATTTTTGATATACTAGAATTGCTGCTAATCAAAGTTCTATTTCAGCTTTTTTAACAAACAGAGTGGGAGATTGCCTATTAACAATTGGAATGTTTATTATACTATGAACATTAGGTAATTTAGATTATAGTTCAGTATTTTCCTTAGCTCCTTATATTAATAATACTATTTTAACTCTTATAGGAATATGTTTATTAATAGGTGCAATGGCTAAAAGTTCTCAATTAGGTTTACATGTATGATTACCTATGGCTATGGAAGGTCCAACTCCAGTTTCAGCTTTAATACATGCAGCTACTATGGTTACAGCTGGAGTATATTTATTAATACGTTCATCTCCTTTAATAGAATATAGTTCTACTGTACTTTTAATATGTTTATGATTAGGGGCATTAACTACTGTATTTAGTTCTATTATAGGACTTTTTCAACAAGATATAAAAAAAGTAATTGCTTATTCTACTATGAGTCAATTAGGTATGATGGTTATAGCTATAGGTTTATCTTCTTATAATATAGCTTTATACCATTTAATAAATCATGCTTTTTATAAAGGATTACTTTTTTTAGGTGCCGGTGCAGTTATACATGCAGTATCTGATAATCAAGATTTTAGAAAATATGGAGGATTAATTTCTTTTTTACCTTTAACTTATTCAGTTATGTTAATAGCTAGTTTAAGTTTAGTAGCATTTCCTTTTATGACAGGTTTTTATAGTAAGGACTTTATTTTAGAATCAGCCTTTGGTCAATACAAAATAAATGGTATATCTATTTATATAATAGCTACAACAGGAGCTATTTTCACTACATTATACTCTGTAAAAGTTTTGTATTTAACATTTTTAGCTTTACCTAATGGGAAAAAAAATAATTATTTAAACGCACATGAAGGAAATCTATATTTAAGTTTACCTTTAATAATTTTAGCTATATTTTCAATTTTCTTTGGTTATATTACTAAAGATATTTTTTTAGGTTTAGGTTCCTATTTTTTTTCTGATAATAGTATATTTATTCATCCTAAACATGAAATATTTATTAACACAGAATTTGCATTACCTACTTTTTATAAAATTTTACCTTTAATTTTTACAATATTTTTTAGTTTTATAGCAATAATAATTCTAGAATTATTTCCAGATTTATTATTGAAATTTAAACTTTCTGATCTAGGATATAAAATCTACGGATTTTCTAACCAAAGATTTCTTGTAGAATTAATATATAATAAATATATTACTAATTTTATTTTAAATTTAGGAGGATTAACTACTAAAGTTTTAGATAAAGGAAGTATTGAATTAATAGGACCATTTGGTATGGAAAACTTATTGTTAAAAATAAGTAAGAATATTAGCAGTCTAAGTAAAGGTATAGTTACCACTTATGCTTTATTTATTTTAATAGGTTTCATAGTTTACATATTTATGTATAGTTTATTATATATCTATGAGATAAACTATGAACTATTAAATATAATTTACATAATTAGTATATTTATTTTATTTTAAATTATGAGAATAATTAAAAGAAACCCCTTATTAAAATTAGTGAATTCTTATATAATAGATTCTCCTCAACCTAGTAATATTAGTTACTTATGAAATTTTGGTTCTCTATTAGCTGTATGTTTAATTATTCAAATAATAACAGGTGTTACTCTAGCCATGCACTATAGTCCTAATATAGCAGAAGCTTTTAACTCAGTAGAACACATTATGAGAGATGTAAAAAATGGATGATTAGTTCGTTATTTACATAGTAATACTGCCTCTGCCTTTTTTACTTTAGTATACTTACATATAGCTAGAGGTATATATTATGGATCATATAGATCTCCTAGAACAACGGTATGAGTAATAGGATCAATTATGCTTATTTTAATGATAGGTATAGGATTCTTAGGCTATGTTCTACCTTATGGTCAAATGTCTTTATGAGGAGCTACAGTTATAACTAATCTTATAAGTGCTATTCCTTGAATAGGTCAAGATATAGTAGAATTTATATGAGGAGGATTTAGTGTAAATAATGCTACTTTGAATAGATTTTTTTCTTTACATTTTGTATTACCTTTTGTACTGGCAGCATTAGTACTAATGCATTTAATTGCATTTCATGAAACAACAGGTTCTAATAATCCTTTAGGTATTTCAGGTAATTATGATAGATTACCTTTTGCTCCTTATTTTTTATTTAAAGATTTAATAACTATCTTTATATTTTTATTTTTACTTAGTATATTTGTATTTTTCATGCCTAATCTTTTAGGGGATAGTGAAAATTATATTATGGCTAATCCTATGCAAACTCCCGCAGCTATTGTTCCTGAGTGATATCTTTTACCTTTTTATGCTATTTTAAGATCTATACCAAATAAATTATTAGGAGTTATTGCTATGTTTAGTGCATTATTAATATTATTGGTTTTACCTTTTGTAGATTTAGGAAGATCTAGAGGAATACAATTTAGATTATTAAGTAAAATTTTCTTTTTTATATTTGTTGTTAATTTTTTCACTTTAATGTGATTGGGTGCTAAACATGTAGAGAATCCTTTTATACTTATGGGTCAAATTGCCACAGCAATTTATTTTATATACTTTATAGCGATAGTACCTGTAATTAGCATTTTAGAAAATACTTTGATAGATATAAGTTTATATTCTAAAAATAAATAATGAAAATAAATATTACATTCTAGTAGAATTAAAATAAACTTATTTTAATTTTTGGTCTTAAACTATTAGGTTTAGACTTAATTAATATATAAAACTATATAAATAAGATAGATATTATGTTTTGGACTATAGCCAGATTAAATTAAAATCAAGTAAACATTGTATTTCTATGTGATTAGAACGTTGATTTTTATCTACTAATGCCAAAGATATAGGTGTATTATATTTAATTTTTGCACTATTTTCAGGATTATTAGGTACAGCTTATTCTTTTATAATTAGAATGGAATTAAGTAGCCCTGGTGTACAATTCATAGCCGATAATCAATTATATAATGTTATAATAACAGCTCATGCTTTATTAATGATATTTTTTATGGTTATGCCTGCTTTAATTGGAGGGTTTGGTAATTTCTTAGTACCTGTTATGGTAGGAGGTCCTGATATGGCATTTCCTAGATTAAATAATATAAGTTTTTGATTATTACCTCCTAGTTTAATATTACTAATATTTTCCGCATGTATAGAAGGAGGAGTAGGTACAGGTTGAACTTTATATCCTCCATTAGCTGGAATACAAAGTCATAGTGGACCTAGTGTAGATTTAGCTATTTTTTCACTACATTTAGCAGGTGTTAGTAGTTTACTTGGAGCTATTAATTTTATAACTACAGTTATAAATATGAGAACTCCTGGAATAAAATTACATAAATTAACTTTATTTGGTTGAGCTGTTATTATAACAGCTGTTCTATTATTATTATCTCTACCAGTATTAGCTGGAGGAATTACTATGATATTAACGGACAGAAATTTTAATACTTCTTTTTTTGAAACAGCTGGAGGAGGTGATCCTATATTATTTCAACATTTATTTTGATTTTTTGGTCATCCAGAAGTTTATATTTTAATTGTACCAGGTTTTGGTATAATAAGTACAACTATTTCAGCTAATTCTAATAAATCAGTATTCGGTTATATAGGAATGGTTTATGCTATGATGTCTATAGGAATTTTAGGATTTATAGTTTGAAGTCATCATATGTATACAGTTGGTTTAGACGTTGATACAAGAGCTTATTTTACTGCTGCTACTTTAATAATAGCTGTTCCTACAGGTATCAAAATATTTTCATGATTAGCTACTTGTTATGGAGGTTCCATAAAATTAACTCCTTCAATGTTATTTGCATTGGGATTTATATTTATGTTTACTATAGGTGGTTTAAGTGGAGTAGTTTTAGCTAATGCATCTTTAGATATTGCTTTCCATGATACTTATTATGTTGTAGCTCATTTCCATTATGTTCTAAGTATGGGAGCCGTATTTGCTCTATTTAGTGGTTGATATTTTTGAATACCTAAATTATTAGGTTTAAATTATAATATATTATTAGCTAATATACATTTTTGATTATTATTTATAGGTGTGAATCTTACTTTTTTCCCTCAACATTTCTTAGGTTTACAAGGTATGCCTCGTAGAATTAGTGATTATCCTGATGCTTTTGCAGGTTGAAATATAATTAGTAGTTTTGGATCTATTGTTAGTGTAGTTGCTTCTGGATTATTTATATACATAGTATATAACCAATTAGTACATGGTACAAATGCAACAAGAAATCCTTGATTTATACCTCAATTCTTTAGTGATAGTTTACTTTCTTTAAAAAATAGAAGTAATATTTCTTTAGAATGAGCTCTAAACAGTCCACCTAAACCTCATGCTTTTGTAAGTTTACCTTTACAAAGTAATTTCAATATTAATTTAAGAAGTAGTTTTCAAGATCATCCTTTTCATTTAGTATCTCCATCACCTTGACCATCTTATACTAGTATTAGTCTATTAAGCTTAACTACTGCTACTGCATTATCTATGCATAATTTTAATAATTGTTATTATTTATTATATATTTCTCTATTTTTAGTAATTACATCTATGACACTTTGATTTAGAGATGTTATTACTGAAGGATCTTTTTTAGGTAATCATACATTAGCTGTACAAAAAGGACTAAATTTAGGTATAATATTATTTATTGTTTCTGAAGGTTTATTCTTTATGGCAATATTTTGAGCTTTTTTTCACAGTGCATTAACACCCACAGTTGAACTAGGAGCTGCTTGACCTCCATTAGGTATAGAACCTATAAATCCTTTTGAACTACCTTTACTTAATACTATAATTTTATTATCTAGTGGGGCTACTGTTACTTATGCTCATCATTCATTAATAAATGGTAACAGAGCAGGTTCTATATATGGAAGTTTTATAACTATTTTATTAGCTATACTTTTTACTATATTACAAGGAGTAGAATATAGTGTATCTTCTTTTACTATAAGTGATGGAGCATTCGGAACTTGTTTTTTCTTTGGTACAGGTTTTCATGGACTTCATGTTATTATAGGTACTATATTTTTATCTGTAGCTTTATGAAGAATTATTGCTTATCATTTTACAACTCATCACCATTTAGGTTTTGAAGGAGGTATTTTATATTGACATTTTGTTGATGTAGTTTGATTATTTTTATATATCTCTGTTTATTATTGAGGATCTTAATTAACAGATATTCCTATTAACTTAAGGGTAAAGTATAATACTTCTAATATTAAAATTTTAGTTCGAATCTAAAATAGGAATTGTTATGACAATAAATAAAAATATACAGAGTTTTTTATTTTTACATATTAATATATTATATAATATATTATAAAGATTTTTTCATAAATTGTATTTTTATAATAGTTTAATATCTTTATTAGAAGTTATTATACTAATGGTTCCTATTCTTTTATCTGTAGCCTTTGTAACTATAGCTGAAAGAAAAACTATGGCAAGTATGCAACGTAGATTAGGACCAAATATAGTAGGATATTATGGATTATTACAAGCTTTTGCTGATGCGTTAAAATTATTATTAAAAGAATATGTTGCCCCTACTCAATCTAATATGATTTTATTTTTTGTTGGTCCTATTATAACATTAGTTTTTGCTCTTTTAGGTTATGCTGTAATACCCTTTGGACCTTCATTAACTATAAGTGATATGAATTTAGGTATTATTTATATGCTAGCTGTTTCTTCTTTAGCTACTTACGGTATATTATTAGCAGGATGAAGTGCTAATAGTAAATATGCTTTTTTGGGTTCACTAAGAAGTACTGCTCAGTTAATAAGTTATGAATTAATTTTAAGTTCAGCTATACTTATTGTAATAATGATTACTAATAGTTTAAATTTAACTGTAATAATTGAATCTCAAAGAATTATATGATTTATTTTTCCTTTATTTCCATTATTTATAATATTTTTTATAGGTTCTATAGCTGAAACAAATAGAGCACCTTTTGATTTAGCTGAAGCAGAATCTGAATTGGTAAGTGGATTTATGACTGAACATTCAGCAGTAATATTTGTATTTTTTTTTCTTGCTGAATATGCAAGTATTGTTTTAATGTGTATTCTAACAAACATTCTTTTTTTAGGGGGTTATTTATTTACTTCTTCTTTTAACTATATATTAATTAAAATCAATGATTTAATTTATATTCAAAATATTACAAATATATTTTTAAATAATAAAATATTTATAGCTTTTATAGATAATATTTTTTTAGGATTAAAAATATCTGCAATGGTATTTATATTTATATGAGTTAGAGCTTCATTCCCTAGAATTCGTTTTGATCAATTAATGTCTTTCTGTTGAACCATATTATTACCTATAGTTTTTGCCTTTATAGTATTAATTCCTTCTTTATTATATAGTTTTGATATTTTTTTAATAAATACAAACATTTTATAATATAAATTTTAGTTAAAAAATTTTTTTTCATTTTTAATTTTTTTATGTATTTATCTTTACTAATATTATTACCTTTATTAGGTATATTTTTCATATATTCTAATGATTATTATTATAACAAAAATAGTTTATCTAATAATACCATAGCATTCACTATTTCTATTATTGATTTAATAATCTCTCTTGTTATTTTATTAGAATATGATTATAGTAATAATCAATTTCAATTTATAGAATCTAATTATTTTTTTAACAATTTAAACTTATACATAGGAATAGATGGTATATCTATTTATTTTGTATTATTAACAAACATCATTATTCCTTTAGCTATTTTATCTAATTGAAATTCTATTAAAGATAAAAAAAAAGCTTATTTGGTTATAATGCTTTTATTACAATCTTTATTACTAGGTGTTTTTATAGTATTAGACTATTTA
>Ga0247784_1000160_pt1 | contig 21324 bp, 10 predicted proteins | sample UWRJL169409R5_FD_179909 | JGI IMG/M metagenome (GOLD analysis project Ga0247784, IMG submission 179909) | Plant litter microbial communities from Arlington Agricultural Research Station in Wisconsin, United States - UWRJ-L169-409R-5 | ecosystem: Environmental > Terrestrial > Plant litter >...
TCACTGTCTGCATCGGCGTCGTCGCGGCCGGCCAGACTTTCGCCAGTCCTCCCAAATCTCACCGAGAACCGACCAGCTATTGCGCCTACGAGCTCGGGGCAAACCTGGTCGTCGAAGCCATCAACGATCGCAACCAGATTGCCGGCAGCGCCATCCTGGGCGATCGCGCGCAGGCATTTGTTTGGGATTGGAATCGAGGCGTGCGTTTGCTGGGGTTGTTGCCCGAGGCGGCGATCTCGATAGGCAATGACATCAACGATCGCGGCGAAGTGGTGGGCTTCAGCGGCGGCGGGGGCATCCTGCAGCAGGCATTTGTTTGGGATCGGCGCCACGGCATGCAACGGATCGTGGCGCTGGGTGGGCAGTCGACCTCGGTGCTGATCGCCAACGATGTCGGCGACCTGATGGGATTGGGCTCGACCACGGCCGAAGACGGCGAGCACATGTATTTCCAGGGTCAGGACGGCGAGGTCGTGGATCTGGGCGGTGGCATTCCGTTCGGCATGAACGATTTCGGCCAGGTCGGCTACTCCCGGCAGACCGAGCAATTCCCGCAAGTTTCCACTGTGTTTGTCTGGCATCCGAAGACCGGCGAAGAGCAGCTGAGCGGATTTCCGGACGATCGCCTGATCTTTCCGAGTGCCATCAACAACCGCATGGACATTGTCGGCAGCGCTGCTCGCGACGGCTTGCCTCGCGCCATGCGTTGGACGCCGCGCAAAGGCATGCAATTCCTGGCGTCGGACGAACCCAGCTTTTCGCAAGCGAACGCCGTCAACGAATGGGGGACGGCGGTCGGCTACATGGATGCGGGCTTTCCGGTTCATCCGTTCGTGTGGACCGAGAAATCGGGCCTGCGCGATCTGACCACGCTGATTCATCCGACCAGTCCGACGACGCTGCAGGCAGAACTCATGGAAGCGCGAGGTGTGAACGATCGCGAATGGATCGCCATCCACGCTTCGGATCGCATCGGAGGAAGCCCCAAGGGATATGTTTTGACTCCGAAATATCGCGGCGACGTCACTCCTTGCGCCGCGCCTCCACCGGTTAGCAACTAGTTGTTAGATCGTTGCGGTACACTGCGCCCAGATTTGGGAGCTCGCACAGCCACCGATGACGTTCGATCTGGTCGAGACCCTGGCACTCTGCGGCCTGGTGTTGTTCGTTGGATATTTTCTGCAGTCGAGCATTCCGGGGCTCGCTCGGCTCAATATTCCCGCGCCCGTCATCGGCGGATTGTTAGCTGCGGTCGTCGTCGCTGGGATTCGCTCGCGGGGATTGCCGGCCCCTGAATTCGATACCACGTTGCAGCGTCCGCTGCTCGTCGCGTTCTTCACGACGCTGGGATTCTCCGCCAGTTATTCGCTGTTACGTGCGGGCGGCACGCAGGTCGTGCTGTTGCTGGCGTTGGTCACTGGCGTTGCGATCATACAAAACCTCATTGGGATCGCATTGGCGCTGGGCTTCGGTTTGCCGCCGGCAGTTGGCGTTTTGACCGGCTCAGTGACGCTGACCGGCGGACCCGCGACAGGTCTGGCGTTTGCGCCGTTGTTTGAAAAGGCGGGCGTGGAGGCTGCGGGGACGATTGCCGTGGCGACTGCGATGGGTGGCATCGTGCTCGGCGGTCTCATCGGTGGGCCGGTCGGGACGTTTCTGATCACGCGTCGAGGCTTGAAGAGGACTTCGCAGTCGGCTCCCGAACCGACTGTTCCACAGGTCGGCGTGGTTGCAAGCGGCGAAGATTCCACTCGCGATCGATTGGCGCTGAAGACGATTGTCATCGTGCTCGTCGCCATGTGGATCGGCTCGGGTATCAGCCGACTCATCGGTACGACGGGTGTGACATTGCCTGAATACATCGGCGCGATGATGGTCGCGGCGTTGATCCGCAATGTCGACGACCGAACCAGATGGTTCTCTTTATCTCACGGCGCGCTCGATCTGCTGGGCGCAGTGGCTTTGTCGCTGTTTCTGGTGATGGCGTTGATGACGCTGGACCTGACGCGCCTGGCGAATATCGCCGGGCCGTTGCTTGCGATGCTGATAGTGCAGGTGATCGTGGTCGCGGCGTTTTGTTTGTGGCCGGTGTTTCAGCTGCTGGGTCGTGACTACGATGCGGCAGTCACCACCGGCGGATTCTTCGGTTTCATGCTCGGCACGACCGCGAATGCCATGGCCGTGATGCGGACCTTGGTCGAGCGCTTCGGTCCCGCTCCGCGAGCCTTTCTGGTCGCGCCGCTGGTAGGCGCATTCTTCCTCGATTTTGCCAACGCCCTGGTCATCACGGCGTTCCTGAATCTCCTCCAGTAGCGGGTAGCTGAGACGCGCTCAGCAGACGCCACTGCCACAACTTGCCATGATTCTTCCCGGGGTCGGCCCGAATCGGGCATCGACCGAACAGCTCGCCGCGCCAGGATCGCGAGCAGGGACGTCTGGAGGAAGAATTAGATGAAGCTTGCTGGGATTGGCATTGTTCTGCAGCTGCTTGCGTTTACGGTACTGGCCCAGACCAAACCCGTTCCCGAGGTCGATTTGTTTTCTCCGCAAGGAGAGATGCGAGCCGTGCGGCAGGCCGTCGCACGGTTCAGTGTGCCGATGGTGGCGCTCGGCGATCCGCGGCTGCCGGATCCATTCGAGATCAAATGTCCGGGTCCCGGCAAAGGACGATGGGCCGACGCCCGCAACTGGGTGTATGACTTCGACGCCGACCTGCCGGCGGGGCTCAGCTGCACATTCCGTTTGCGCGACGATGTGCGTGCCCTCAGCGGCGCGCAATTGCAGGGACTCCGCACGTTCACATTCACGACGGGCGGACCGGCCATCGTCGACTCGTATCCCGACGAAGGTTGGGAACTCATCGACGAAGAACAGATCTTCCTGCTCAAGCTGGATGCTCCCGCGACGGCACGATCGATCGAAGCTCACGCGCACTGTGCCGTCGATGGTATCGAAGAGCAAATTCCACTCGAAGTGCTGACGGGTGCGGCTCGGGCCGCAATGCTCAAGGAGCGCAGCTCGCTCGGCTATCAATATTTCCGTTTGCTCTGGAAGAACGGCGCCGTCACCGATGTGAGATTGCGCAAGGACGAGCAGGATCAAGCCGAAGAGCGAATCGCAGTCGTTCGATGCAAGCGACGCTTGCCACCGGCGACGCAAGTTCGATTGCAGTGGGGCAAGGGTGTGGCAACCACCTCGGGTGTGCCGACCGCCGACCCACAAACATTGGCGTTCAAGGTTCGTCCGGCATTCACCGCGCGTGTGGAATGTACTCGCACCAATGCCAAGGCGGGTTGCATGCCCATGCAGCCGGTGCGAGTGATGTTTGCAGCACCTGTGCCTCGGGAGCTGGCGCTGGCTGTGCGTATTCGCACGCAGGACGGGCAGGTGCTCAGCCCCATCAGACAGGAGAAGGCGGCTCCGACGCTCGAAGAAATTACATTCGCCAGTCCGTTCCCGGAAGAGTCGACCGTTGCGATCGAGATGCCCGCGAATCTCAAAGACGACGCGGGCCGGGTGCTGGAGAACGCGTCGCGCTTTCCATTGGAGCTGCGGATCGACCCGTTTCCGGCGCTCGCAAAGTTTCCTGCGGCCTTCGGCATTCTCGAAGTCAGCGAAGGCGGTGTATTGCCGGTGACGTTGCGCAATGTCGAGCCCGAGTTCGGTGGCGGGAAAACAGAGTTGCCCGCGCGGTCAGTGCGAGTGGGTGCAGACCCGGCGGCGATTGCGAATTGGCTGGAACGAGTGCGCGATGCGGAGGCGAGCTCCGGTCAATGGTCCACGGAGGCCGGGACCGACAACAACGGCGAGCCTCGCTCGGTGTGGCGGGAAACAACCGGCTCGACTTCGGTGTTCAACGATGCGGATGTGACCTCGCGCTTCACGCTGACCAAACCGTCGGGTGGCAAACCTTCGGAAGTCATCGGCATTCCGCTCAGGCAGCGTGGCTTCTATGTCGTCGAGATCGGCAGCCGGCTGCTGGGGCAATCGTTACTCGGCCGCAATCAGCTGCGATATGTATCGACAGCGGCGTTGGTGACCAACCTCGCGGTTCATTTCAACTGGGGACGCGAAGGGTCGTCGGTCTGGGTGACGCGCTTGAACGACGGCCAGCCAGTCGCGGACGCTGCGATCACTGTGATCGATTTCTGCGCCGGCACCAAGCTGGCCGAAGGGCGCACCGACGTCCGCGGCATTGCCAGGATCCGGGGTTCGTTGGGCGAGCCTCACGGCAACAACAGTTGCAATCGATGGTCGCCTGCGCCGTTGCTGGTTTTCGCCCGACAGGGCGAGGATTTCAGCTTCACGCAATCCGGCTGGAACCAGGGCATCACACCGTACCAGTTTGCGCTGAACACATCGTCGGAATGGAACGCGGGCATCTTTCACAGCGTGCTCGACCGCGCGCTGTTTCGCCCGGGCGAGACTGTGTCGATGAAACATTTCCTGCGCCGGCACGTCTCGGCGGGTGTGACATTGCCTGCGTCGCCCGTCGGCACGCGCAAGGTGCAGATCACACACAACGGCAGCGGCCAGCGGTATGAGATTCAGGCGCAGTTCGATGCCACCGGCATCGCCGAGAACACCTGGAAAATTCCGGTCGAGGCCAAGATGGGCGACTACTCGGTGGCCATCGCCGACAAAGACACGTTCCGCCCGAGTGCCACGTTCAAAGTAGAGCAATTCCGCTTGCCCTCGATGCGCGCTAGTGTGATCGGGTCGGCGCAGCCGCTCGTGCAACAGCAATCCGCTGTGCTCGACTTGCACGTCGCATACTTGTCAGGCGGCGGTGCTTCGGGCCTCGCAACTAAATTGCGGACGGTGGTCGAGTCGCGACCCTTGCGATATCCGGACTACGAAGACTATTCATTCGGCGGGGCGCCGGTGAAAGAGGGCATCCGCACCGGCGACAACTCTTATTTCTATTCGGAAGACGACGCGGAAGCGCCGACGACGGCAACGAAGGTGCAAGTGCTGCCGGTCACATTGGACGGCGAGGGTTCGGCGCGTGTGACTGTGAGCGGCTTGCCGACTCTCGACACTCCCGCGTTGCTGACCGCCGAGTTCGAATATGCCGATGCCAACGGCGAGCTGCTTACTGCAACGGGAAGGGTGCGTCTCTTGCCATCGGAGCTGAGTGTGGGTATTCGCACCGAAGGCTGGGTGGCGAGTCCTGAGCAATTGCGCTTTCGTGTGCTGGTGCTCGGCCTCGATGGTAAGCCACGTGGCAATCAGCGAGTACAGGTGTCGATGTTTCAATCGACCGCGTACTCGTATCGCAAACGCCTGATCGGCGGCTTCTACGCGTATGAAACAACGCGCGAGACGAAGCGGTTACCGGCAACTTGCAGCGGCGTGACCAACGAGCAAGGGCTGGTGATGTGCGAAGTCGCTCCGGGAGTCAGCGGCGAAGTTCTGGTTCGCGCCGAAGCCGCCGATGCTCAGCAGCGCGTCGCGGGCGCCACCTCTTCATTCTGGGTCGCCGGCAAGGACGATTGGTGGTTCGCTGGCACGCAAGGCGATCGCATGGACGTGCTGCCGGAGAAAAAGGAATACACGGCTGGTGAGACTGCACGATTCCAGGTGCGCATGCCGTTCAGAGAGGCAACGGCGTTGGTGACGGTCGCGCGTGAAGGCGTGCTGTCGAGCTTCACGGTTCAGCTCAAAGGCGAGGCGCCGATTGTCGAGGTGCCGATTGCCGATGCTTACGCACCCAATGTGTTCGTGTCGGTGTTGGCTGTGCGCGGGCGCGTCGAGCGTATAAAACGACGAGGGGCACGCGCCGGCCAGGATGAAGTCACGGCGTTGGTGGATCTGAACAAGCCCGCTTACCGCCTCGGCATGGCCAAGATCAACGTCGGCTGGAAACCGCATCGACTCAACGTGCGCGTGACACCCGATCGCAGCGTCTACAAGGTCGCCGAGAAATCGACCGTGCAGGTGCATGTGGAACGCGAGAACGGCAAGCCGCTGCCGGCCGGCACCGAGATTGCGCTCGCCGCCGTCGACGAGGCGTTGCTCGAACTGGCACCGAATCCCACGTGGGATTTGCTGAGCGCGATGATGGGCGAGCGCGGCATCGAGGTGTGGACATCGACGGCGCAAATGCAGGTCGTCGGCAAGCGTCACTACGGTCGCAAGGCCGTGCCCCATGGCGGTGGCGGCGGTCGCGAGCGCGATCGTTCTCGCGAGCAGTTCGACAGCCTGTTGCTTTGGAAAGGTCGGGTGAAGCTCGATGCGCAAGGCAATGCGTCGTTGCAGGTGCCATTGAACGATTCGTTGTCGTCGTTCCGTGTCGTGGCGGTTGCCAACGGTGCCGACGATCTATTCGGCACAGGCATAGCCTCGATCGCCACGACTCAAGATTTGATGCTGTTGTCGGGACTGCCACCGCTGGTGCGCGAGGGCGATCGTTTCGCGGCCACCTTCACGCTGCGAAACACGACTCAACAATCGTTGACGGTGGCGGCACAGCCGAAGATTGCCGAGTTGGGTGCGTCGACGCTACCCGCACAGCGCATCGAGCTGCCGCCCGGCCAGGCGCGCGATGTGAGTTGGGAAGTCACGGTTCCCGTCGATGTCACTACTTTGACTTGGGACGTCACCGCGAAGGCCGGTGCGTCGGCGACCGATCGCATCAAGATCAAGCAAGCGGTGATTGCGGCGTATCCGGTGCGAACGTATCAGGCCACGATTTCGCAGCTCACTGCACCGCTGTCGATTCCTGCCGAGCGTCCAGCCGGCGCAGTGAAGGGCAGGGGCGGGCTGGAAGTCACATTGCGCGCCCGGTTGGGTGACGGGCTCGACGGCGTTCGCGAATACATGAGCTGGTATCCGTACACGTGCTTGGAACAGCAGCTGTCTCGTGCGGTGGTACTGCGCGATGCGGACCTGTGGCATTCATGGGCCGGGCGGTTGCCGGCCTATATGGATTCCGACGGTCTGTTGAAATATTTCCCGAGCGATTGGCTGCAAGGTGACGACACGTTGACTGCGTACGTGCTTGCGGTTGCGAACGAGGCGGGCTGGGAACTGGTCGAGCAGGATCGCGACCGATTGCTCGGTGCGTTGAAGCGCTTCGTCGAGGGCAAGATCGTGCGCCGCTCGGCGTTGCCCACCGCCGACCTGGCGATTCGTAAGCTGGCAGCAATCGAAGCCCTGTCGCGTTACGACGCGGCGGATGCCCGCATGTTGGATAGCATCGATATCGAGCCGAACCTGTGGCCCACCTCCGCAGTGTTGGATTGGGTGAATATCCTGCGGCGGGTGCCTGACATCAACTCCGCGTCGGAGCAGCGCGAGCAGGCGTTGGGAATATTGCGTTCGCGCTTGAACTTCCAGGGAACGACCATGGGATTCTCCACCGAGCACAACGACGCTTTGTGGTGGTTGATGATCTCGGGCGATTCCAATGCGAACCGCATGCTGCTCTCGGTGGTGGAGGAGCCGCAGTGGCGTGAAGACATTCCAAGGCTGGTTCGCGGCGCCATGGGGCGTCAGCAATACGGCCGCTGGAACACAACGGTTGCGAACGCCTGGGGCGCGCTGGCGATGGAGAAATTCTCCGCCGCGTTCGAATCGACACCGGTCACGGGTTCCACCGACTTAAGCTACGCCAATAAACATCAGCAAATCACCTGGCCGGTGAACGAGGCCAGCGAAGTGACCGAGCTGCCATGGCAGGAAGGCCGTGCTTCGCTCGATGTGACTCACCAAGGCACAGGCGCCCCCTGGGCGATGATTCGTGCGACGGCGGCATTGCCGCTCGATAAGCCGCTTTCATCCGGCTACAAGACGACTCGTACGATCACTGCGATCGAGCAGCAAACTCCTGGCCGCTGGTCGCGTGGTGACGTCGCGCGTGTGACGTTGCAGATCGAAGCGCAGTCCGATATGAGTTGGGTCGTGGTCGACGATCCTGTTCCCGCGGGATCCACGATCCTGGGTAGCGGGCTCGGCGGTCAATCGGCGTTGCTGACGAGACAGGAACGTCGCGAAGGCGATGCATGGCTCGCGTTCGAGGAACGGCGGTTCGATGCCTTCCGTGCGTACTATCGCTTCGTGCCGAAGGGAACCTGGACGGTCGAATACACGGTGCGATTGAATAATCCCGGACGGTTCCTGTTGCCGGCGACCCGGGTGGAAGCGATGTATGCACCGGAGATGTTCGGCGAAACACCGAACGCTGTGCTGGTCGTGGAGCCGAAGCAGTGAGATGTCGACGCGCCATCGTCATTGGCGTGGTCGCTTCGGTGCTGATCGCACTGGGCGCGGTGGTCTTTGCGTGGCCCGAGCGTGCGCCGGCGTTTGAGGATGTGCGGGCGCAGTTCACGCCTTCGGACGCGTTCCTGCTCGATCGCAACGGCGAAGTCATCGACACCGTGCGCATCAACATGAAAGTGCGCCGCTTCGAGTGGCAACCGTTGAGCGCGATCTCGCCGGCTTTCGTCGCCGCAGTGATTCGAGGCGAGGACTCGCGCTTCTACGATCATGACGGCATCGACTGGCGCAGCGTGCTCGGCGCGCTGAGAGATCGTTACGTGCGTGGTGAACATCGAGGCGCAAGTACGATCACGATGCAGCTCGCTTCTTTGCTGCGCAGTTCCTCCCGATCTCGCGAAGGGCTGCAGGCGTGGTCGCAAAAGCGCCAGCAGATTCGTCTGGCGCGGGCGTTGGAATCGAGCTGGAGCAAAGATCAGATTCTGGAAGCCTATCTCAACCTGTTGCACTACCGGGGTGAGTTGCAAGGCATCGCCTCGGTTTCCTACTTGCTCGCTGGCAAGGTGCCGTCGGGTCTGAGTCTGTCCGAGAGTTTGGTCATCGCGGCGTTGTTGCCGCAGCCCGGCGCGGCGCCGGAGCGAGTCGCCGCACGAGCTTGCAGCAGGGCGCGCATCGCGAAGATCTCGATCGATTGCGCCGAGATCGAGCGGACCGCGACACTGCTGCTCTCGAACGGCGTCGAACAATCCGCTGCGCCTCAACTGGCGCCTCAGCTCGCGAATAACTTGCTCGGTTCGCCTGGGCAGCGTGTGAAAACAACCATTGACGCCAATCTGCAACGAACGGCGCGTGACGTATTGCAGCTACAGCTCGGCAAGCTGGCCGATAAAAATGTGCGCGACGGCGCGGTACTCATCGTCGACAACGATACGGCCGACGTTCTCGCTTACGTCGGTTCGGCGGGGGCGAGATCGCGTGCCGTTCAGGTGGATGGAGTGAAGGCTTTGCGGCAGGCAGGCTCCACGCTCAAGCCTTTTCTTTACGCGCTCGCTTTGGAGCGGCGTTACTTGACCGCAGCGTCGCTGGTAAAAGATTCGCCGGTCCATCTGGATACTGCGACGGGTGCTTACATTCCGCAGGACTACGACAAGGAATACAAAGGTCTCGTCAGCGTGCGCACGGCGCTTGGCAACTCACTCAACATTCCGGCTGTGCGCACTTTGGTGCTCGTTGGCGTCGAGCCGTTTCGCGACCGGCTCTACGAGCTGGGTTATGAGCACATCACCGAGGCTGGCGATTACTACGGCTACTCGTTGGCACTCGGATCCGCCGAGGTCAGCCTTTGGGAACAAGCGCAGGCGTACCGAACGCTCGCTCGCGGTGGGCGCAATTCGGCTTTGCATGTAGTTCCGGACCAAGCGGCGGATGACGAGCGAGCCCTGCTGCCGGCGGACGTCAGCTTCATCATCTCCGATGTAATGAGCGATCCAGCGGCGCGCACGCTCACGTTCGGCATCGACAATCACTTGAACACATCGTTTTGGAGTGCCGTGAAAACGGGCACCAGCAAAGATATGCGGGATAACTGGTGCATCGGATTTTCCTCTCGATACACGGTTGCCGTGTGGGTCGGCAACTTCGAAGGCGACTCGATGCACGACGTCAGCGGTGTAACGGGTGCCGCGCCGGTGTGGCGAGATCTCATGGTCCAACTTCATCGTGATGTGCCTTCGCTCGCGCCGAAGCCACCTGCGGATGTCGTCGCCACGACAACCCGGTTCGCGAACAACGTCGAAGCACCCCGTCGTGAATGGTTCATGCGCGATCAGCAAAGCGCTGCCATAGCAACCATTGCCCTGTCCGCTCCCAGCCCACGCATCGCAAGTCCAGCCAATGGCCTGGTGATCGCTGTGGATCCAGATATTCCTCCCGCCCATCAGAAGCTGCCGATCAGCACGGAAGGCACCACCGACGACATGCGGCTGAGGCTCAACGGACAGGAGATCGCTCGCGCCAACGGCGTAACGTTGTGGACGCCGCAAGTGGGTGCCTACACGCTGGAGCTCGACGACCAGCGCGGCAAAGTGCTGGACCGAGTGGTGTTCACCGTGCGCTGAGGAGGCATGTCACACAAAGTTCGTGTCGGTGACATTCTCGGCAAACTCCGCCATCACTCTCTCTGAAACCATCAAGGAACGTGTCGTGCCTGTCACTTTCACCGATCTCCGTTCACGATTTTTGCTCGCTTTACCTGCAGCGCTGCTGCTCATTGCACTCAGCGGCTGCCAGGCGATCCCTCCATCGAGATCGTTCCAGATGACAGTTTGGGCCGAGCAGGACAAGGCGCCGGCCGTGGATACAGATATTCCTACGTTCTACGACGGCGCCCCCCAGCCCGCGGGCCGTGCGATCCTGATCAAGTCCGATCTGAACAAGCGGATCTCCGCCGGCGACTATGCGTGGTCGCGGATCGACGCTGTGCTGTTCGACGAGCCCTATAACGACTTCAACAGTTTGCCGAACGGATGTTGGCCGGCGGCCGCGACTGCGAGCGTCAATGCTCGGATTCAGCTTCTCGGCGAGCGAGCGGCGGAGGTGAAGTCCGTCGCGCCGTCGACACGCTTCTGGGTGAACCTCGCCAAACCGCAAATGGACTGGGCGACCAGCTCCAAGTGCAGCGATCAATCCGCAGCGCCCATCTATGTGAATCGACCTTACATCGACATCATCTCGGTCGACATCTACTACAAGTCTTTCGCCGACGGCCTGCAGCGTTACTACCGCTGGCTGGAAACGCATCGGTCGAAACCGGAGCAACAACTGGCGCTGATTCCCGGGACGTTTTATCGCGAGGGTGTCGATGACCCAGCCACTCCGGCGTCCTATCTGCGTGGCTACTTCGACTATGCGAGCAAGGCGAATCGACGCTGCGATCTGCCTCTCGGAGAGCGAGCAACGACCGGCAGTTTCGACGGGTGTCGAGTGTGGATCGTGCTGGGATGGCTGGCCCACACTCACAGCGAAGGCGGCATTTCGTATATAGGCGTGCGCAGCCCAACGGCCGCGCCGATCACTAATGCCTGGCGAACACAGCTGGACATGCCTCTCAGGCCCGGCCTGGCAACTCCAATCCCTTGAGGGATCGACCGGGTACCGCGTCGTAATCGTGACGGGGGGTACCTACCCGGTCGATGCCAAATAAATAACAGGGACAGGAGTTGTCTATGAACAAAGCAAAAGTATCGGTTGCGGTTCTGCTGGTCGGGTTGTCCGCGGCGGCTCATTCTCAAGTCGCCAACGGTCCGTGGTCGTCCTGGAATCCTTCTTTCAACACTCAAACGGCGGGCTGTGGCTCGATCAGCGGCAGCACGTTCAGTTTGAGCTGTAGTACCGGCAGCGGCGAACAACGCGCCGAACGGCGGTACGAAACATTCTCGTCGGGCACGAAGCAGTTCCAAGGCACGGTTCGAGTGAACAGCCTCGGCGGCGATCGCATCAGCCTGCAACAGACATTTGCGTCCGACGCGTGGAGCATGATCGCGGTGAAAAAGCCCGGCACGCTCTATCAGGTTCGCGGCGGCAACACGCTTGCCAGTTACTCGATCGGTTCCAGCGTTCGCATCAACGCGGTCTGCTATACCGGTTCCGACAAGGTCGTTAATTACGTCAACGGCTCCATGGTCGAAACCTATACGGGCGGCAGCGGTTCCTACTATTTCAAGCTCGGCGCCTATCGGACCAGCACCGGCGCAGGTCCGGTGTCGGTGACGTGGAGCGGCATTTCGTTCTATCAGAAGTAACCGCGGTCGAGATCTAGAGTATCGACCCTGTTCCGGCGCGGCAGCGGCTGCGCCGGAACAGTTCGTTGCCGATGCCGAATGGAATTGCGAGCATGATGCGCCTGTGCAGCTGCGTTCTTCTGATGTTCGTTGGCGGTTTGAGTGGCTGCTCGCGCTCGGTGACTGAGCCTGCTGCCCCAGAAACGCTTCGCCTTTCGGCCAGCATGATTTCTCCTGTCGACATCGCATTGGAGTGGCACGATCCAGCCACCGATGTCGCCGGGCATGTGCTCGAATATACGAACGATCCCGACAAAGAGGGCTATGTTCCCTTGGGATTCTTTCCGCCCAATCACACCAGGTTTGTCCATCCTCGGCTCATTCCCGAGACCAAGTTCTACTATCGCGTGCGTGCGTACTACGGACCGGTGTCCAACTCGGTTGAAGTCTCGTTGCCGAAAGAGTTGACCGCAGAAGCGTATGCCGCAGCGTATGCGCTCCCGGAGGATTACCAGTGGGCGCCTCCGGCAACGCTGCCGGAGTCATCGAATGTCACCAAGAGATCGATCCGAAGCACGACGACCGCCGTTGAGGCGGCACCTTCGAATCTCAAAGCCGAGCTGGCCACCCATACTGTCAGCGGGTTCAAGCTCACCTGGACCGATCGCTCCAGCGATGAACAAGGATTTTTCCTGGAGTGGCAGCGTGAGGGCAGCTCGGAATTTTTTGTGTGCGCGCTGGTCGAGCCCGATATCAATTCATTCGGTTGGGCATTCGAACCGCCAGAGAAGACCGGCTCCTTTCGCATTCGAGCGTCCTATTACGGAGAGCCGTCCAACGTGGTCACGCTGCTCACGGGAAAGGATCCGGAGCTCGGCGAGTGAAGTACCAGATCCCACTGGCGTTGTCGCTGTCGTTGAATGTCATTTTGATTGGCGCGTTCGTGGTTGCTCCGGAGCGCGAGCCCGCTCCTGGCCATCCATCTCCTGACGAGTCGCGCTCGTTTCTCAAACCGCCACGTGAGGCTTCTGGGGCAGCGCATGTCTCGGAGTCCGCTGCTCAGGTCAGTCCAAGGCGCAAGTCGACCGGGCTGGCGTGGGAACAATCGCTACAACAGTTGCGCGATGCTGGCGTTCCTCGCGATGTGATGGCGGGATTGGTCATCGCCGATTTCGATATTCGCTGGCAGAAACAGCTGCGCGAGTTCGAGCAGCGCTATCAGGCTGGCGCTGTCGATGACGACGAGCGCGCACGGTTCCAAGCGCGTCGCGACGACGAACAGGAAAATTCCCTGCGAGCTGCGCTCGGCGATGAAGACTTCCGACAGTGGGATCAAGACTATAACTTGCGTGACCTCGATCTCGCGCTACGACTTTCCTCGTCGGAGAGAGATGCCGTGTATCGATTGCGGAAAGACCGTGCGCGCAAAGATCGCCTGCTCTCGGAGGCTCTGCGAAACGGCGAGATCGATGAGGCGGATTACAACGAACAGCAATCCGCCGCGCAACGAGAGTACGACCAGCAGTTCAAGATGTTGTTGGGCGACGAGCGTTACGAAGCCCTGCAAAATTCCGAAGAGGGCATGGAAGGCGCCATGCGTCAGAAGCTGAAAAGTCTGAGCACCCCCGATTCACAGGTACCAGTCATGGTTGATGCTGAGCGCAAGTGGAACCAACGACGTGCGGAACTGGAACGTCTGGCTCAGGAAACTCCGGACCAGCGTAAGGCATACGAAGAGCAGTTGCGCGCTTTGGATGTCGCACGAGATCAGGAGCATGAGCGGCTTCTCGGAAGCAACGATTTCGACCAACTGCAGAAAAACCAAGACGGCCGCTACCAGCTGCTGAAACGCCATGCGAACACCTGGGCGCTGAGCGACACCGACATCGACTACATCTACAGCTCGGTTCGAAACTACCAGGACATGAACCCGCAGGCTCGGGGCCAGGTCGAACAGTCCCTCATGTCGTACCTGGGTCCCGAGCGGTTCGAGCGCTTGAAAAGCAACGATCTGTTCAAGCTGGGCGAGCAGAAAACCGACTACGCGTCGTTCTGACGCAAGACGATGTCGTTGCCGCACGCTTCGATAGCTTCGGCGATCTCAAGCTCACGCCGAAATATGGATTGGAACTGCACGACGTGAGCCGGATCCATCAGTGTGAAGTGGCTCCCGGGCACTCTCACGTATTTCGGCTGAGTCACCCGTTCGTCCCATGCGCCCAATGCTTGACGCCAGCCTTCGGGGTCCGACGCCAGGCCGTCGCTGTGGAATATGGTCATGCGATCGATGTGCCCCGTGGTCGCGCGTTGTCCGCTGATATTTTTCAGTGAATGCGCGACGCGAACCCAATCGGCGAATTTGTTCAAATCCAGATCCAGTTCGGCCAGCCGGCTCGGCGAGGAAAGCCGATAGACGTGTTCGAGAACATCCGCCGGATCCAGCTCGGCGCCGATCTTCGTCGCGAGCTCGATCTGCGTCGGGGAATCGATCAGCTGCAGTAGCCACGCAAGAATCACCGCTGCCATCGGATAGTCGATCTTCGGTTCCTGGCCGCACGGGTAGATGTCGATACAACCCAGAAACGAAATTCGTTCTCCGTCTTGCTGCAGTCTGTTGGCCACCTCGAATGCGATCGCACCCCCCAGGGAGTAACCGGCGAGGGCGTACGGTCCGTGCGCCTGACGACCGCGAATCGCGGAATAATACGATTCGATCATTGCTTCGAAGGTCTCGAAGACCGGTTCGCTGGGGCGAAATCCTCTCGGTCTCATCGCATAGAACGGGCGCTCGCCCGCAAAATATTTTGCCAGATTCACATAAGTGATGACGCTGCCATTGCCTGGGTGAAAGCAGAACAGCGGTGTCTTGGATCCGCTGCGTTGGAGTAGCACGACAGGGTCGTACTCTGCTTCGTTACTCGATTCCGCCTGGATGTAAGCGGACAGAGCGCCTGCCGTTGGATGCTGAAGCACAGTTACCAAAGTCGCCCGTACTTTGAACTTCTGTTCCAGCATCCGCGTCAAGCGGAGGAGTTCGAGGGACGTGCCGCCAAGCTCCAGAAAACTGTCGTCGACGCTCAAAGCCGTCGCATCCTGCGCCAGGATCTCCGCGAAGACGCTCAATATCTCCGCCTCCATCGGCCCACTCGGAAATATTCGATCGTGTGGTCGCCGCTTCGTTATGGATTCGACGGACTCGATCTCGCGATCGAAGTCGCCTCGCTCCAGGCGCGTACGCATGACGGAGCGTTGAATCTTTCCGAGGCTGGTTTTTTGGAACGCTGCTTCGGGGAGCGGCAGGATCAGCGCCGGTCTGAAGCCCCAAGTCATCACCGTTGTATTGCGAATAGCGACGAGCAATTGGCGGAGCTTGCCGGCGCTGCTCCACGCAGGTGTCGCGGCAAAAGCAATGACGAGTTGTTCAGTCTGGCTACCCGCGGGCCGGAGCGGAAATGCGGCCACGTACGAGGGTTGTATCCCGTCAAGCCGTTCGAGGCTGGTTTCCAGCTCCTGGCTGAAGTAGTTGACGCCGTTGACGACGATGCTGTCCTTACTGCGTCCGACGAGCCTGAGCTTGCCTGCCTCGATCTTTCCCAAGTCGCCGGTGCGAAACCAGCCGTCCTGCGTAAAGGTCGCACGAGTCGCGGTTTCATTATTGAGATAGCGGGTGAGTATCATCGGACCACGGACCTGTAGCTCCCCGCATTCGCCGGCCGGCAATGCCGTCGCTCCTTCGGCGATTCGGATCTCAAGCCCGGAAATCGGTGAGCCTACCGTTGCAAATTCGCTGTCGATATCGCTCTCCGGGAAACCTTCCGAATAGATACAGCCGGCGCAGGTCTCGGTCATGCCAAATGCCGGCCACAAGCAATCGCGCCGCAAGCCGTACCGGCCAAGAACATCCAAGAACCTGCGGCCCGTGGCGACGACATTGGCTTCGCCCCCGGAAATGATTCTTCTCAGGCTGGACAGATCCAGATCGCTCAGAGACGGTTCGAGCGATTCGGTCGCGGCAATGAGCTGCCCGAGAAAGAAATTCGGCGCGAACGTCATCGAGACTTTGTACCGATGCACGGTCCGCAGGAAGTTCATCGGATCCGCAAGGAACGAGGCCGTGCTGGCATGCAGTTGGTTGGCCATTACGAACAACGGCAGCAGGTGGGCCTCCAGCAAGCCTGCAACATGATCGAAGGAAATCCAGTTCAGAGTGACGTCCTGCTCGCTCAGGTCTTGCTTCGCTCGTTTTCCTGCCATCGACGCGAGTAGATTGGCGTGGGTCAGCATCGCGGCCTTGGGCAGGCCGGTCGAGCCTGACGTCAGGACGATCAGCGCTGCGTCCGCAGTTGCAGCCGTTCGTGCGCGATACGCTGCGACGGGCGCTCGCAAGTTCGGCACGGTGCTGGCAACGGCCCCCTCCGGCAATACCTGTGCGGAAACATCGCGGCACAAGTAAAAAGGCTGCTGCAAAATCTGGTGTACATGAGAGATGTGTTGTTCCCAACGCGCCTCATGTCGATAGGCCAGGGGCATGGGGCAGGGCACGTGTCCTGCGAGAATGCATCCCCAGAATGCCGGAAGAAACTCCTCGGGTTGCTCCAATAGCACCACGACGTACTGGTGATCGCGAGCATGCCGCTGCAGCCCTGCAGCGATTCCCAGCGCCGCGTCGAGTAACTCCGGATAGCTTAGAAACGTGGCGCCGCCCGGATCCGAAGCAAGAGAATGGATTCCAGCCGATGGTTGCAAATCCGCGGCACGAAACAGGCACTGAGAGATATCGTGAAGTTCTCTGTCGCAGGCGGCCGCTTCGATCGTCCCTTGCATGGCAGACCTCCGTGTCCTTGGGCTTCAGTGCGCGGTGAGCGCGATTTTCTCGCTGACCCGCAAGCTGTTTGCAACGATTGTCAGACTGGGATTCACGCCGCCGCTCGACGGAAAGAACGAAGCGTCCACGACGTATAGATTTTCAAGATCGTGCACTCGATTGTTGCGATCGAGCACGCTGTCCCGCGCATCGTTACCGAATCGGCATGTGCCACAGGCGTGCGGAATGCCAAGCCCGACTTCTTGCGTCAAGACGGAGACATCGCGTTGGCGCGCCAGGGTGGTCGATACGAGTTCGAGGAAGGCACGGCGTCTCGCGGCCAGATCGTCGGACCACGCATAGTCCCAGCGAACGGCGTTCTGTCCGTCGATGGTGATGCGGTTATGCCGGTACGGAAAGTCTTCGAGAATGCTGAAGAAGTGGAGGCTGTCGCGTGAGTCGCTCGACGCTGCCGCAGCTCCGAGATCGGCTGCATGGGCCTGAACGTTCCCGAGCTTCCTGCCGTTGCTCACATAGAAGTCGTTGAAAGCAACGCCGTGATGCAGTTCGGTGTTGCGTGCGCCGGCGACATCGCCAAAGTGTACGAACGCGCTATCGACGACATGCATCATCAAGTTGCGGCCCACCAGGCCCGAGTCGTTCCCCAGTCCGTTGGGAAATTCCTCACAAGCGGAACGTAACAGGAGTGCTGGTGTGAGCAGTGCGTGCAATCCAAGCACAAACACGCGCCCGCGAATCCGGATTTCGCGCCCTTGATAACTGCAGACAGCTGTCTTCACTCTGTCGCGGTGAACTTCCAATTTGATGACATGACATTCCGGAAGGAGGTGCGCTCCATACTGCTGTAAAGCGGGCTGGACACACATACGAGCCGCGTCGTTGCGACACTGGCGAGGGCATCGAGCAATGAAACATCCATCGCATCCATCGACTCTGTCGCACGCAGTGTGAACCCGATAGGGGTGCAGGCCAGCTTTTCCCAGCCGATCGAGGATCGAGGTCTCGGCTGCGGAGGGCTCCGGAGGAGGGAGCAGCGATTCGCTACGTCCTGGTGCCAGCGGATCGTCGGTGCCCCGCACTCTGAAGAGTGTTTCTGCCTGCCGATAGTACGGCTCCAGGTCGCTGTACTCGATGGGCCATGTCGCCGGCAACGAGGTATTCAACCCGTGTGCGTAGCGCCCTGGCTCGAAGTCGAGCGGGCTCAAACGTTCAAGCACCATGCCGAAGATGGAGGTGGAGCCGCCGACGCAACAGCCAATCGGCGCTTGTTCGGAGGCGTTGCCTTTAGGGCCGACAGCGTCGGGCCACCATGCGGGATCGCGTCGACTGGCGTTGGCGGCCCAATCGGGGAGCAGATGGGCGCCTCTTTCGATGAAAAGCACCTTGCGTCCGAGTCGCGCCAGATTGAATCCAGCCGTTCCTCCGCCCGCGCCGGTGCCGACGACCACGACGTCCCAAATATCGTCCTGCGGGTTCGTGGGAATATGCGCGCCGTTGTCCTCCCACATTTGCATGGACGCTCCGTGTCCTGGATGGGGCCCTCTCCAACCGCTGCATGCTCTCACTGCGGTCGGATGGCGTTCAATCCGATACAGGAATCGACGCTGGATTGTTGCTGTTCGCGATGCCCGGTTCGGATGCGAAATGTTTCTTTCGCCGAACGATTTACAGTACGGTGTCTCGCCTCTCGCTTTTCACGCTGCGCATCGCGAGCGCGGTGTCAGAGTTGGAAAAACAACCGACGCGCTGCTTTCATGGCGTGAACCAGATCGGCGACGACCACGCACGTTCCTGAATGGTCGCAGGCATGTCTGCGGGGGCAGGTTCGCCTCGTTTGGCGGCGCGCACGGTAGACCAGCGTGGCGTGGGAATTTCCAGAGCGCGAAGGTAATAGACCGCGGCAGCATCGGGATTGAAATCCGGATCCTGCCAGCGAACCAACAGTTCGGGCGCGCCCGTGGTGTTTGTAAGTGCGACGTCGAAGATGCTTTCGACACTCTTGCCGGCTTCGAGCCGTACCCTGATCACCTGCAGCCGGTCGAGATTGGCGCCATTCGGATCCTTCGTGGCCCAGGCGACAAAGCTCGGCGGCTTGGTCCCCGCGGGCCTGGCAGGCAAGTTGCTTCCCATCGGTACGCCGTTGGTATAGGCCGATGCCACCCAGTCCTTGCGCTTCAATAATGGATCGTCGTATTTCCAGCCGCCGAACAAACGTACCTTCAAGCGAGTGCCTGAAGTGGCATAGACCTCGCGGCGGAGCAGGGCTGAGAAAATCGACTCCCGGGTGTTCTGCTCGGCCCAGACGCCAGTGAGACTGCCGCTACCGGAGATGAGTGCGGCCCAGACACTGCCTTCCTTGAGAGGGCTGTTGGAGGCTGTCGTCCCTCGTGCACCGTTGTAGATACTTTCGGTGGTGTCGCTGAGGCCGGTCTCATAGTGAGTCGAGCCGACAAAGCCAAATCGGTAGGGATTGACGCCGACGTCTTTGCCGATGACCAGGCCGCGGCCCAGGCCGTCGCGGATGTAACTGCCGGCGGCATTCTTCATCTTCTCCATGCCGAACAGCTCGAAACGAGCGCCCGCGTCTTCAGGAGAGAGCGCTGGATGCGTTTCCGATTGACCGAGGCTGGCGATTTCCACCAGCGGCTCGTTGAGCGCGCGTCGCTCCGCATAAGGCCGGTCGATCCGCTCGCCATTGCTATCGACCCAATCGAACCGCGCGCCGTGACTCAAGTGAGCATCGTGAGGAATGGCAATACAGTCCTGACCGCGAGAGCGAGCGCCTTCCAGATAAGTCCAAAGGTCCTCGGGTTTTATTGAGTCAATGGCAGTGAAGGGGGCGGGAGCGTTCGAACTGCGAAAGAGGATATTGCGGTGTTGGTTGGCGCCGTGAACGTAGGCTGTCCAGTGATAGCCGATGAACGTGGTGAACTTGCCGGGTCGATAGTGACGGTTGGCCGCTTCGATCGTCTTTGCCCACGCCGCGTTGCCCGCGGCTTTCGCGACCTTTGGATCGACGCCCAGATACGGATTGCTCCTTTCCATCAGCATCCAGTTCATGATCGTGTCGAAGACCTGCGGGTCGTTCGCGAGAATTTTCTGCCCGATCTCGCTTTTGGCGAATGCGCTGCCGGAGTCGTCGAGTGTATTGAGCAGGCCGAGGTTCTCGGCTTGATCCGTCACCGCGAGAAAATCCAGCGGCGGACTCGAACGCGTTACGTTCTCGCCTTTGAATGCGACAGACTCGCCGCGTGCAAAACGATAAGCGTCGTCAGGTGTGGTGCGCACACCATCGAGATAGGCGCTGAAGGAATAAGTCGTATAGAGCGAGAAGTCCCCGAAATAGGCTTCTCGCACGAGCGGGGTCGGCGGGCGGTGGACAGGGTTGGATTGAGTAACAACCGGTGCCAACAGGATTGCCAGAAAGAGCGCGCCGGTCGTGAGCGCCATGCGACGGGGCGAAGCGAGGGGCTCTGTGTTCACATCCGTGCACCCTTAGATATCGATCTCTAAAGGACCGGTTGGTGCACACGATTCATCCCTCGAACGAGTCGCGCCCCTTGTTCAGATGAACGGCTCAGCAAACCGATGCCGTCAATAAAGGTACACAGCGCCCGAGTCGGTACCGGAATTGTCGGACGGGTTGTTGTTACCGTCGATATTTGTTCCGTTGCCGTCTTCGCTCGGAGCGCCGACCACCAGCGTGTTGCCGTCTTCGCTCAGTGCCGTGTCGTGACCGAAGATGTCGTCGGCATCGGTATTGATCGCTTTGACGTAGTGCCGTGAAAGCGGCGTCGACCAGTTGGAATCGAGCGGGCGCACCAGGACTTCCACTGCTCCAGAGTTCGGTGTCGTGAGTGGCGCGTCGAGGCGGCCGCCGACGCCGATTTCGGTCGCGGCTTCTCCCGGAGAGCCAACGGCTAAGACGCGACCGTTGCCGCTGATCGCAACGGATGTTCCAAACGTCATGCCGTTGTCGCGGCGAGTCGGCTTCAGATAAGCGACGTCGACCGATGTGTTATCGATGGTGCCGAGAGTCGTGGTCATGTAGGCATACACGGCGCCGATGTTTGTTCCGTCCGCGTTTGGATTCTCGACCGAGGTGCTGTCTTCCGCCGGTGCGCCAACACCGAATACCGTGCCGCTTGAGTCGATAGCCACCGCGGAGCCGTAGTTGTCGCCAGCACCGCTGTTGTTTGCTTTCAAACGTTGTGGCGTGCTCAATGCAGGAGGGTCTTCTGGCAAGCCACCGCCCGTTGCGAAGAAACGATAGACAGCGCCGGAGTCGGGTTTAGTGTCCGCGTCGACTGGATCGATACCCGTTCCGTCGCCGTCTTCGAAAGGCGCGCCGACCAGCAGCACCGATCCGCCGGCGCTCATCGCCACCGAGCTGCCGAAGTTATCGCCGTTGCCAATGTTGGATGCTTTGAGAATTCTCGGCGCTTGCAGCCAGGCACCGCTCGACGCCGAGAACATATACGTCGCGCCGGAATCGACTGC
>Ga0247784_1000161_pt1 | contig 21199 bp, 16 predicted proteins | sample UWRJL169409R5_FD_179909 | JGI IMG/M metagenome (GOLD analysis project Ga0247784, IMG submission 179909) | Plant litter microbial communities from Arlington Agricultural Research Station in Wisconsin, United States - UWRJ-L169-409R-5 | ecosystem: Environmental > Terrestrial > Plant litter >...
TCGACCAACACGTCGTTGCACATGCGCCGGCCCAACTCCTGCAGCACGGAATGCAGATCGACGCGGCTGTCGCGATCCAACGGGACCGCTACCAACCCGGCGCCAGCCTGCCGCAGCGGCTCGGCTGCCAAAGCTTTGGGCGCGCCGGTAAAGATCAACGTCTCACCAGGCAGCGACAGCAGGCTCGCGGTCGGCGGCGTGCGAAGTTTGCTGTCGAGCACCACCCGGAGCGGCTGACGACCATACATGTCGATGGCCGGATCGCGAACATTCATTCGCGGATCGTCGGCGAGCACGGTATCGATTCCGGTGAGTATTGCGCTCATCCGCGACCGCACACGCTGCACATCAGCGCGGGCCGCCTCGCCCGTGATCCATTTGCTTTCGCCGTTGGCGAGTGCGATTCGGCCATCGAGGCTGATGGCGGATTTCACGATCACGCGCGGCAGACCGGTCTGCATGCGCTTCTCGAAACCAAGGTTCAACTCACGCGCAGCCTCAGCGAGCAAACCCACTTCGGCTTGAATCCCAGCCTCCTGCAACTGACGAACGCCGTCGCCGCTGACTTTCGGATTGGCATCGAGCACACCACTGACAACGCGACTCACACCAGCGCGAATCAACGCAGCCGTGCATGGCGGTGTGCGACCTTGATACGAATGTGGTTCGAGCGTGACATACACCGTCGCGCCGCGTGCCGCCGCACCCGCCGCTTGCAAAGCGAGCACCTCGGCATGCGGCTCGCCCCATTTGCGATGCCACCCTTCGCCGACGATCTTCTCGGCTTGCGTGATGACGCAGCCGACGCACGGATTGGGTTGAGTGGTGTGACGACCGAGTGTGGCGAGCTCTATCGCCCGCCGCATCATTCGCTCGTCGAATGCAGAAAACATGACTACTTCTTCTTGCCGCCGCCGGTCCACAACGGCAACTGACCTTCGGTATCGCGAGCGCGTGCGCGCATGCGCTCGATTTCTTCGCGGAAGGCTTCAACGTCCTGGAAGCTGCGATACACCGACGCAAACCGCACGTATGCGACTTCGTCGAGCACGTGCAGCTCTTCCATCGCCAGTTCGCCGACCTGTCGCGCCGGGACTTCGCGTTCGCCCAGCGCTCGCAGCTTGTGACAGATGCGCATCACCGCGCTATCCAGGGCTTCGCTTGCGACGGGACGTTTTTCCAGCGCTTTGAGCAAACTGCCACGCAGCTTGTTTTCGTCGAACGGCTCGCGGCTCGCATCGCTCTTGATGATGCGAGGCATGACCAGCTCGGCGGTTTCGAAGGTTGTGAATCGCTCGCCGCACTTCAAACATTCGCGGCGGCGGCGAATCTGTTGACCCTCGCCCGCCAGCCGCGAATCGATGACCTTCGTTTCCTCGTGATTGCAAAACGGGCAATGCATGCGAATTAAAAAACTCGGGATCGGGCATCCTGCCACGACCCTCGTGCGAGCCCGGCAAAAGGCGTGACTTTTGCCTGCTCGCCGCCGCCTGCGGCGGCGCGGGCACATCCATGTACCCGGGAGGGAAATATAAGCACCATCTCAACGTGCAGCGTACACCGGGAACTTGCGGCAGATTTCTTCCACCTTGGCTCGCGTGCGATTCACGGCGTCCTCGCCGCCGTTGGCGTCGAGGATGTCGGCGATCCAGTTCGCCACGTCCGCCATTTCCGCTTCCTTGAAGCCGCGAGTCGTCGCCGCCGGCGAGCCGATGCGCAGGCCGCTGGTGACGAACGGCGAACGCGGATCGTTGGGCACGGCGTTCTTGTTCACCGTGATGTGAGCACGGCCCAGCGCCGCGTCCGCATCTTTGCCGGTGATATCGCGACCGATGAGGTCGAGCAGGAACAAATGATTGTCCGTACCGCCGGAGACGACTTTGTAATTGCGTTTGATGAATGCAGCGGCCATCGCGCGAGCGTTCGCGACCACTTGTTTCTGATACGTCACGAACTCGGGCTGCAGTGCTTCGAGCAATGCCACGGCCTTGGCCGCGATGACGTGCATCAACGGACCGCCCTGGGTGCCTGGAAACACCAGCGAGTTGAGCTTCTTCTGAATCTCTTCGTTGTCGCGAGCCAGGATCAAACCGCCGCGCGGACCACGCAGAGTTTTGTGAGTCGTCGTGGTCGTGACGTCGGCAATCTGCACCGGGCTCGGATACACACCCGCGGCCACCAGGCCGGCGACGTGCGCCATATCGACCAGGAAATATGCACCGACCGAGTCGGCGATCGTGCGGAAACGCTGCCAGTCGATCACGCGCGAGTACGCGGAGAAACCGGCGATGATGAGACGAGGCTTGTGCTCCTGAGCCAGGCGCTCGACCTGGTCGTAGTCGATTTCGCCCGTCGCGGGATTCAGGCCGTACTGCACGGCCTTGAACAGCTTGCCGGAGAAATTCACCTTCGCGCCGTGGGTCAGGTGACCACCGTGATCCAGGCTCATGCCAAGGATGGTGTCGCCCGGATTGATCAGCGCCAGGTACGCCGCGGCGTTCGCCTGCGAGCCGGAGTGCGGCTGGACGTTCGCATAGGCCGCGCCGAACAGCTTCTTGGCGCGGTCGATGGCCAATTGCTCGGCCACGTCGACATGCTCGCAACCACCGTAATAGCGCTTGCCCGGATAACCTTCGGCGTACTTGTTGGTCAGCACGGTGCCCTGCGCTTCAAGCACGCGGGGGCTGGCGTAATTCTCGGAAGCGATCAACTCGATGTGGGCTTCCTGGCGGCGGCGCTCAGCGTCGAGCGCAACCTGCAACTCCGGGTCGAAGCTGGCAATGGTGGCGTTGGCGGGGAACATGGATACCTCGGCAGTAGGGGCGCCGATTGTACGGGAAACCGCCCGCTCGGGTGCCGCACAGGTAGCCTGTCCTTTGCGGATACAGACCGGACTCGGACTAGAGGCGTCAGTGGCTGCGGGACTGGAAACGTCGGTGGCCGACGCAGGCCAAGGCGTTGGCAGCCGCTGCGCGGGGGGCTCGGTGGCCGACGCTGGCCGAGGCGTTGGTGGCCGCGGAGCGGAGGCGTCGGTGGCTCGCGCTGGCCGAGGCGTCCCACCTCCGCTCGGCACCGCGCACGGGCTTTGTCCGCGCAGACGCGCGGACCATACTCCGTCCATCCATGGAGCCGCTGCTCGAAAAAACATCCTGTTTTGTTCAAGCTGCCGACCGGAGGTGGGACGCCTCGGCCAGCGCCTCAGCCTTGATGCGACCTTTCGCGAAAGACGCGGAGGAAGAACGCGTCGGCCAGCACCTCAGCCTTGGCGCGGCCTTTCGCGAAAGACACGGAGGACGAACGCGTCGGCCAGCGCTCAGCCCTTGATGCGACCTTCCGCGAAAGTCATGGAGGAAGAACGCGTCGGCCAGCGCCTCAGCTTTGGTGCGGCCTTCCGTGAAAGGCATGAGCAGTGCTGAGCGGGAAAGCATCCTCGCGCCACTGCGGGCGGTAATCGGCGTTCTGGAACGGCGAGACCATACCGACCTGGCGAACGTGAGGAGGAACGCTCCGCCTTTGGGGCGGCCTTCCGCGAAAGACAAAGGCATGGACGAGGAATGCCTCCGCTTTGGCGCCGTCTTCGGCGAAGACAAAGCACGCCGGGCTTTAGCCTCCGGCCCCCGTCTCCGTTCCTTCCTCGTGCAAAACCTCTTCCTCTTCCACGCTGTCGAGAAACGCCCCAACCACGCGCGTCCAGGCCCGGGCCAAATTGCGGCGGTTGTAGCCGCCGCCGCCCATGGCGACGACTCGGCCGTGGCCGAGCTGGTCGGCGATGGCGCATAGCCGGGCCGCGGCGTGGGCGTGAGCGTCTTCGGTGAATTGCAGGTGGGTGATCGGGTCCCCGCCCAAGCTATCGGCACCACATTGGAACAGGATGAATTCCGGCTGGGCCGCCAGCAGATATTCTTCCACTCGCGCCCAAGCCTCGTGAAACTCCGCGTCCGTCGCTCCCGGCATCAACGGCAGATTGAGCTTCGTCCCGCGCGCGGCACCAGCACCAGTCTCGTTCGCGTGACCAGTGCCGGGATACAGATAGCGCCCGTCTTCATGGATGTCCGCGAACACCAGATCCGGGTCGTCCTCGAAAGCGTAGAACACGCCGTCGCCGTGATGCGCATCGATGTCCACATACGCCACGCGCTTCAACCCGTGACGCTTGCGTAACAAGTGCGCAGCGATACCACAATCGTTAAACACGCAAAATCCAGCCGCATGATCCGGTGCGGCGTGGTGCAAACCGGCGATAGGAATGAAAGCCCGCCGCGCTTTGCCCGCCATCAGTGCTTCGACAGCAGCAAGCGTGGCGCCGACGACATGGCTCGCGGCTTCGTAAACGCCGCGAAACGCAGGCGTATCGCCCGAATCCAGGTAGCCGAGTCCGGACCCGGACCGCTCGCGCACCAGGTCGACATACGAGGGACTATGAAACCACTCCAGCTCCTCGCGAGTTGCGGCACGAGCGGTGCCGCGCAAGACACGGCCGTCCATGCCGCAATTGTGTAATTCGCGCATAAAGGCTTCGTGCCGGTCGGGGCCGAATGGATGGCCGTCGCCAAATCCATAGCGAGCGATTTCATCGCCGGAGACGAGCAGGACGCGGCAGCTGGTGTCTGGGTCGCGCATACGGGTGTGTATCGCTTTAGCCTAGCACGGGTCTGTATCATTCCGGCCCCCTCCTCCAAGCCTTGTCCTACCGAACCCGAGAGTCGAATGGCCCAGTTCATCTACACCATGAATCGCGTCTCCAAGGTGGTGCCGCCGAAGCGGGTCATCCTGCGGGACATTTCGCTGTCGTTCTTCCCGGGCGCCAAGATCGGCGTGCTCGGCCTGAACGGCTCGGGCAAATCCACGCTCCTGCGCATCATGTCCGGTGAGGACAAAGAGGTGGACGGCGAGGCGCGCCCGCAGCCGGGCATCAAGATCGGCTTCCTCAAGCAGGAGCCGGGGCTCGATCCGGCCAAGGACGTGCGCGGCAATGTGATCGAAGGCGTTGGCGACGTGCAGAGTCTGATCGACCGTTTCAACGCGGTCAGCGACAAGTTCGCCGATCCGGACCTCGATCCGGACGAAATGAACAAACTGCTCGAAGAGCAGGCCAAGCTGCAGGACGCGATCGACGCGAAAGGCGGCTGGGAATTGGAACGCACGCTCGAAGTCGCGGCGGACGCGCTGCGCCTGCCGCCCTGGGACGCGGATGTCACCAAGATCTCCGGCGGCGAGCGCCGTCGCGTGGCGCTGTGCCGGTTGCTCTTGTCGAAGCCGGACATGCTGCTGCTCGACGAGCCCACCAACCATCTGGACGCCGAGTCGGTCGCGTGGCTGGAACGTTTCCTCGAAAGCTATTCCGGCACCGTGATCGCGGTGACCCACGATCGTTACTTCCTCGACAACGTCGCCGGCTGGATTCTTGAGCTCGACCGCGGCCACGGCATTCCGTGGCAAGGCAACTACTCCTCGTGGCTCGACCAGAAAGAAAAGCGCCTGGCGACGGAAGAGAAACAACAGGAAGGTTTGCGCAAAACCCTCGAACGCGAATTGGAATGGGTGCGTTCGAACCCCAAAGCGCGCCAGGCCAAGAGCAAGGCCCGCATGCAGCGCTTCGAAGAATTGTCGTCGCAGGAATTCCAGAAGCGCAACGAGACCAACGAAATCTACATTCCGCCGGGCCAGCGGCTCGGCGAGCTGGTGATCGAAGCAACCAATCTCAAGAAAGGTTTCGGCGACCGGTTGCTGTTCGACAATCTCAACTTCAACCTGCCGGCCGGCGGCATCGTCGGCGTGATCGGCCCGAACGGCGCCGGCAAGACCACGCTGTTCCGCATGCTCACCGGCCAGGAAAAACCAGATAGCGGCGAGATCCGAATTGGTCCGTCGGTGCAGATGGCGTACGTGGACCAATCCCGTCAGTCGCTCACCGACAGCAACACGGTGTGGCAGGAGATCTCGGGTGGCCTGGACATGATTCGCGTCGGCAATTACGAAACCGCGTCGCGCGGTTATGTCGGCCGTTTCAACTTCCGCGGCACGCAGCAACAGCAGCTGATTGGCGAGCTGTCCGGCGGCGAACGCAATCGCGTGCACCTGGCGAAGGTGCTCAAGAGCGGCGGCAACGTGCTGATGCTCGACGAACCGACCAACGATCTGGATGTCGAAACCTTGCGCGCGCTGGAAGAAGCGTTGTTGAGCTTCCCCGGCTGCGCCATCGTGATCTCGCACGATCGCTGGTTCCTGGACCGTATCGCCACTCACATCCTCGCGTTCGAAGGTAATAGCGAAGTGACCTGGTTCGAAGGCAACTACGCCGAATACGTCGAGGACTACAAACGCCGCAAGGGCGAGGACGCGACTACGCCGCATCGTATTCGCTACAAAAAGCTGGACGCTTAACGAGTGATCTCCGACGCCGTCATCCTGGTCATCGCCCTCTTCGGACTGCTGCTGCTGATACTCGCGTGTCAGCGGCTGCTCCGGGCGCGTTTCCTCGCCGCCGGCGGCAGTGCCATGGTGGGAACGTTGTTACTTGCGGTGGCGGCGTTGTTGTTCGTGGTTTCGTTGAACCTGCATACATACGCTCGTCTTACGCATGAGCGTCCCGTCGCCGAGATCGTGTTCGAGCAGCGTGGCCCGCAGGTCTTCAATGCCACGCTGTCGCAGGTACCCAGCGGCGAAATTCAAATGTTTGTTCTGCAAGGCGACGAGTGGCAACTCGACGCACGCGTGCTGAAGTGGAAAGGCTGGGCCAACGTGATCGGCCTCGACGCCCAGTATCGTCTCGAACGCGTCAGCGGCCGCTATCGTGACATCGAACAAGAGCGCCACGGCGAGCGCACGGTGTATCCGCTGGCCGAAAATCCCGGCCTGGATTTGTGGAAGATCACGCTCGATTACCCCACCCGCCTGCCTTTCGTCGATGCCGTCTACGGCAACGCCGCTTACATGCCCATGACCGACGGCGCTCGCTACGAAGTCTCGATCACCCAAACCGGCCTGATCGCCCGCCCGTCGAACACCGCCGCTCAGCAGGCAGCGGGCAGCTGGAAATAACTTCTGTCGGTTGTTACTTCAGCCGCGAATAGTCCGTCGGAGACATGTAAACAGTCTCCACACTCTGAATCAGCGGCTCTGTTTCCTCGGCGCGCACATAGTTGAGGAATTCTGGATCCGCGTGGAATGCGCTCCAGTGTTTATCCGCATCCGCGCGACTGGCATGAGCAATCAGGTACACGAACGTATCGCTCCATGCCGCTTGGCCCTGTGGTATCCAATACCCGATCACGTTCAAGCCATGCCTGGCCTGTAACTCGGAAGCTGCGCGAAAGCGTGACGCGAGTGCCGATACCTTGCCGGGCACCGCGTGGTAGATATTCAACTCAAACATGCGGCCACTGACGTCGGCGATCTGTGGCTGATCGAACAGCGCAATGTCGATTGCATCGGCCATGGCGCGATAGCCAGCATCGTTCGGGTGGAGTCCATCGGCTGCGGCATAACGTGCTTGCAGCCGACGCGGGTTAGTTGGATCACGCAGCACGGCGTCGAAATCGATGACGCCCTCGAACGTTGCTGCGCTCCTGATCCACGTATTCACGGCCTGCCGTGCGCGCTCTTTGCCCGGGGAGTAATAGCCAGGCACCCCAACGATACCTGCGAATGGAGTCAGCGTGCCGCCAATGATCTTTGTGCCGTGGGCGTGAGCTCTAGCGATGAGCTGACGATAGCCGCCGATCAAGTCATCGGCCTCGAACGTTTCATCGGGACCTGCAAGCGGCAGATCACCTAGCGTGGCTCCAGCGAAGCCCAGATCATTCAACCCTTCCAGCATCACGACATGCGTGACGCCCGGCAAAGCAAGCACGTCGCGATCGAAACGGGCCAACCCGCTCGCACCGAGTGCTTTGATTCCGAAGCCGTCGCGGAGCAACCGATTGCCCGCGATGCCTTGATTCACGACCGCGATCGGAGGCCCCTCACGTCGCGCATTAATCCGACGACTCAGGACGCTCGGCCAACTGCGATCCGCATCGAAAGTCGAACCATCACCGTCGGTGATCGAATCGCCGAATGCCACGACCAATCGCTGCCCTGGCAGCTCGGGAACCAACACAGCGCTGAGCGCGATAAACGATCGTGAGATTGCCTGCGGCTCGATCTGTGCGGCAGCAGTGAAATCACCCCGTGCGCTAACGATGGTCTGCTTCAACGCCAAGCTATGTAACGTGGGCGTCGTGACTCGGCCGGGAAAGTACAAACTAATGCTGATCTCTCCGCCCGGCGCCACCGCCAGATCGACCGGATCGCTGAGCACAGGCGCGCCGGCAGGAATCGTGACCGACCCGCGGCCGGAAAATTTCAGCGTACGAAACGACTCTCGCTGAGTACCCGAAGCAATCGAGGCCGAGCCGATCGTCAGCGGCGCCGAGCCGAATTCGTTACTGAAACGTAAACGTATCTGCTTGCCGCCGACAGACAATCGCACCCGCTGACGCACGGTCTGCCCGTCGATGTTAAGGAGCGACTCCTCTGGATCGGGATCGGCAGCGTGCCCGGCTGTAGTCCAACTCGCGATCCAAGTGGTCTTATCGTCGCGCGCCTGATCCGAAGCCTGCGCCATACCACTCCATGTCAAAACACATAGAGCAGCGGTAGCAATTCGCGACACCAACAATTTCGACAAGAGCATCGAGGAGCACTCCGGGATTGGAAATGTTCCGTCGTATGATCCATACGCATGTCCGGATGTCCTGAACTCGTCCCTGAAGAACTCTGAAATCGTCTGAATCGGGAGCCTGTGATCGATGGACCCAGCGACCGACCCGTCATTGATCGTCGGCGAGTGGCGGGTCGATCCGGCCACGGACCAGATCTCACGCAACGGCGACGTAGTGAAGCTGGAAGCACGGACAATGCGACTGCTGCTGTGCCTTACCGAGCGCGCCGGTCAAACCATCGATACCGACGAGCTGATGGCTCGTCTGTGGCCCGGAATCGTCGTCACACAGGACTCGGTGTATCAGGCGGTCGCCTCGCTACGCAGAATCCTGGGCGACGACGCCAAGAACCCCGCCTACATCGTTACCGTGCCACGACGTGGCTATCGGCTGATTGCGCAGGTCACGCGAGCGGGCGATTCGCGTCCGCGCATATGGAAAACGCGCGTGGCGATTGGCATTGCCGTGCTACTGGTGGCGATAGGCGCACTGACGTGGTCCATCCCCAGCACTCGGGCGAGCCAGCAATCGGTGGCAGTGCTGCCGTTCCTCGACCTCACCAGTCAATCGATGGAAGAGGAATACTTCGCGGACGGCATGACCGAAGAGCTGATCGACCAACTGAGTAAAGTTTCCAATTTCCGCGTGCCCTCGCCCGCGGCAGTGTTCTATTTCAAGGAGCGGCACGAGCCGGTCAGCGCCATCGCCCGCTCGCTCGATGTTACATATGTTGTGGAAGGCAGCGTGCGCCGGTCGGGCACCACACTACGCATCGCCGCCCGGCTGATCCGAGCCGACGACGGCTTTGTGATCTGGTCCGAAACATACGACCGCCAGGCGCGGGATATACTGCAGGTCCAGGACGACATCGCCAGCGAAGTTGTAACAGCGCTGCGGCGGTCCCAAGGAGTTCGCTGATGCGCCTACTCGTTGCCTTTGCGTGCCTGCTGATCGCGAGCGTCGTCGCCGCCGACGATCTCTCGCTTGGGATCGACCGCGAAGTCCGATCCGAGGTGTTGAACGAGACCCGCAAGATCTCGATCTACCTGCCGGAGAGCTATCGCGACAGCGCCAGCTACCGTCGTTATCCGGTTTTATATCTACGTGACGGCGGCAAATTCTTTCACGCCTTCAGTGGCGCCGTGCAATTCCTGGCGGCGGATGCCAGCCCTCACATTCCGGAAATGATCGTCGTCGCCATCCACGAGACCGACCGCGTGCGCGATTCGTCGTGGACCCATTCGTTGCTGGGATTTACCGGCAAAGAGGAGCAGGACTATCGCACCAGCGGCGGCGGCGAACGTTTCCTGCGCTTTCTCGAACGCGACCTGGTGCCCTACATCGACAAAGAGTTCAGCACCGTGCCGTATCGAATTTACTGCGGCTACTCGTTCACCGGCGTGCACGCAGTCGATGCCTTCCTCGCGCCCGACAGTGCGTTCGATGCATTCCTGATGATAGATCCGAGCTGGTGGTGGGACGACTATGCGCTGGAACGCAAGGCCGAGAAGACATTGCCGAGGCGCGTATTCAACCGCACCCAAGTATTCATGGCCGTGACCGCCGAATCCTTTCCCGACAAATACTTCATCAAAGCGCGCGACGTGGCCCAGCTCGAGGCCATTCTGGAGCGCACCCGACCCGCCGGCCTGGATTGGAAACTCCAGCGCTATTCCGACGAGTCGCATCACTCGATGGCGCTGCGCGCATTATACGACGGGCTCACGTATTTCTTTCGCGGTTACAAACCTTCGCTGAACGAGTTGTACCTCAATCCTGAAGCGCTCGACCGGCGCTACGAGGCGCTGTCCTCCCGGCTCGGCGAACGGTTCGCGTTGACGGAAGGATTGCTGCTGTTCTTCGGCGATCAATTCCAGGACAGCTTCAAGGAGCCGAAACGCGCCCGCCACTACTACGAAATGGCTCTCGCCGCCTATCCCGGCTCGCCCGCCGCCCGCCAGAAATTGCAGGCGACCGACGGCTCGAAATAACGCATTTGCGAAGGCGAACGACGCAGGCATAGACTCGGCTCTCCCGCTGTCATGAGCGCGCAAGGAGCCTTCCATGAGCGATATGACCCGGCGTCAGTTCCTGGCAATCACCGGCAGCTCGCTAGCGGGGTCGAGCCTCGCGCTGCTGGGATTCTCGCCAGGAGAGGCGCTCGCCGAGGTGCGCGAGTTCAAGCTCGCCCGCGCCACCGAGACACGCAACACGTGTCCTTACTGTTCGGTGGCCTGCGGCGTGCTGATGTATTCGCTCGGCGATAAAGCCAAAAACGCCAAGGCCAACATCTTTCATATCGAAGGCGATCCCGACCACCCCGTGAATCGCGGCACGTTGTGTCCGAAGGGGGCGGCGCTGATCGATTTCGTCAATAGCCCGAATCGCCTCAAATATCCGGAATATCGCGCCCCCGGCACCGACCGTTGGCAACGCATCTCGTGGGACGACGCGCTGAATAAAGTTGCGCGGCTGATGAAACAGGATCGCGACGCCAATTTCGTCACGCAGACCGACGACGGCCTGACGGTGAACCGGTGGTTGACCACCGGCATGCTGGCCGCCTCTGCGAGCAGCAACGAAACCGGCTACATCACTCACAAGGTCATCCGCAGTCTCGGCATTCTGGCGTTCGACAATCAGGCACGTGTGTGACACGGCCCGACGGTGGCAGGTCTTGCCCCGACGTTTGGCCGTGGAGCGATGACGAATCACTGGGTCGACATCAAGAATGCCGACCTGGTGCTGATCATGGGTGGCAACGCCGCCGAAGCGCATCCGTGCGGGTTCAAGTGGGTCACTGAAGCCAAAGCTCACAACAAGGCGCGGTTGATCGTCGTCGATCCGCGCTTCACGCGTTCGGCTTCGGTGGCCGATGTGTACGCGCCGATCCGTGCCGGCGCCGACATCGCCTTCCTTGGCGGCGTCATCAATTACTTACTGACGAATGGCAAGATCCAGCGCGAATACGTCACCAACTACACCGACGTCAGCTTCATTGTTAAAGAAGGGTTCACGTTCAACGACGGCCTGTTCTCGGGCTACGACGCCGAAAAGCGCACGTACGATAAATCGACCTGGAGCTACGAACTCGGCGAAGACGGCTTCGTCCGCACCGACCCGACGCTGGCTCATCCCCGCTGCGTGTACAACCTGATGAAGCAGCACTACTCGCGTTACTCGCCAGAAATGGTGGAGCGAGTGTGCGGCACGTCGAAAGAAAAATTCCTGCAGATCTGCGAGATGATCGCTTCGACCGCGACGCCGACGCGAGCGATGACGATCATGTACGCGCTCGGCTGGACTCAGCACTCGGTCGGCTCGCAAATGATTCGCTGTGCGGCGATGGTGCAGCTCCTGTTAGGAAACATCGGTGTTTCCGGTGGCGGCATGAACGCGCTGCGCGGTCACTCCAACATTCAAGGCCTGACGGACCTGGGCTTGCTGTCCGACTTGTTGCCCGGTTATCTGACGCTGCCGAAGCAAGCGGAACAAACGTACGAACAATACGTCGCCGCCCGCGCGTTCAAGCCGCTGCAACCGAACCAGATGAGCTACTGGCAGAACTTCCCGAAGTTCTTCGTCAGCCTGCAAAAAGCCTGGTGGGGCGACGCCGCCACGGTCGACAATCATTGGGCGTTCGACTATCTGCCGAAGCTCGACAAGCCGTACGACATGCTGCAGGTCTACGACCTGATGGATCAGGGCAAGATCAATGGCTATCTCGCGCAGGGATTCAATCCGCTGGCCGCCGCGCCTAACAAGGCGAAGATGACCGCGGCGCTGTCGAAGCTGAAATTCCTGGTGATCATGGACCCGCTGGTCACGGAAACATCGGAGTTTTGGCGCAACTACGGCGTGCACCACGACGTCGACTCCAGCAAGATTCAAACGGAAGTGATCCGCCTGCCGACCACCTGCTTCGCCGAAGAAGAAGGTGCATTGGTCAGCTCGGGACGCTGGCTGCAATGGCACTGGCGAGGTGCCGAGCCGCCGGGCGAAGCACACACCGACGTCGACATCATGGCCGAGTTGTTTACTCGGCTGCGCAAGTTGTATCAGGACGAAGGCGGTGCGTTTCCGGATCCGATCGTGAAGTTGTCGTGGCCGTATGCCAACCCGAGCAAGCCCACGCCCGAGGAGCTGGCGAAGGAATATTCCGGCAAGGCACTCACCGATCTGGTCGATCCGAAAGACGCCACCAAGGTAATACGCAAAGGCGGCGAGCAACTTGCCGGTTTCGCCGAGTTGCGCGACGACGGCAGCACCCTCAGCGGCTGCTGGATCTACTGCGGCTCATGGGGACCGGCCGGCAATCTCATGGCGCGAAGGGACAACTCGGACCCGACCGGCATCGGCCAGACGTTGAATTGGGCTTGGTCGTGGCCCGCCAATCGTCGCGTGCTCTACAATCGGGCGTCGTGTGATCCCAGCGGCAAACCGTTCAATCCCCAGCGCACGCTGGTCAAATGGAACGGTAAACAATGGGTCGGCTCCGATACCCCCGATATCAAGTTGGACGAAGATCCGGCCGGCGGCATGGGACCTTTCATCATGAATTCGGAAGGTGTCGCGCGCTTCTTCGCACGCGGTGGCATGGCCGAAGGTCCGTTCCCGGAACATTACGAGCCGTTCGAATCGCCGCTCGGCTACAACCCGCTTAGTCGCAACGAGCCGCGAGCCGTGAACAATCCGGCCGCTCGCATCTTCAAAGCAGACAGAGAGGCACTCGGCACGGCAGCGCAGTTCCCGCACGTGGCAACGACGTATCGATTGACCGAGCACTTCCACTACTGGACCAAGCACGTTCGTTTGAATGCGATCACTCAGCCCGAGCAGTTCGTCGAGATCGGCGAGGCACTGGCCAAAGACATCGGCATCGCCGCGGGAGATCGCGTCCGAGTCAGCTCGAACCGCGGTCACATCGAGGCAGTCGCCGTTGTGACCAAACGCATTCGAGCGTTGAACATCGATGGCAAGACCGTGCATACCGTCGGCATTCCAATCCACTGGGGATTCACCGGCCTCGCGAAGCCCGGTTACATCGCGAACACGCTGACGCCGTTCGTCGGCGACGGCAACACGCAGACCCCGGAATTCAAGGCGTTCCTGGTGAAAGTGGAAAAGGTGTAGGAGGGAGCCATGGCACTGCAATCGCTCGATATTGTCCGGCGCTCCGCTACAACAACCGCATCACCGAACGTGCGCGCGCCGTCGACCGTCGGCCAGGTCGCGAAGCTGATCGACACGACCAAGTGCATCGGCTGCAAAGCCTGTCAGGTCGCTTGCAGCGAATGGAACGAGCTGCGCGACGAGATCGGCACCAATGTCGGCGCCTATCAGAACCCGCACGATCTCACCGATCAATCGTGGACGCTGATGCGTTTCGCGGAGTACGAGAACCCTGCGAAGGGCGGCGACTTGGAATGGCTCATTCGCAAGGATGGCTGCATGCATTGCGCCGATCCGGGCTGTCTCAAAGCCTGCCCCGCGCCGGGTGCCATCGTTCAATACGCCAATGGCATCGTCGATTTCCAGGAAGAGAATTGCATCGGTTGCGGCTACTGCATCGCCGGCTGTCCATTCGACGTCCCGCGTATCTCCAAGCGAGACAAGAAAGCATACAAGTGCACACTGTGCTCGGATCGCGTCGCCGTCGGGCTCGAACCTGCCTGTATCAAATCCTGCCCCACCGGCGCGCTGGTATGGGGCACCAAGGAAGATATGCAGGAGCATGCCGCCGAGCGCGTGGAAGATTTGAAATCGCGCGGGTTCGAGCACGCGGGTTTGTACGACCCACCCGGTGTCGGCGGCACACACGTGATGTATGTGCTTCATCACGCCGATCAGCCACAGATATACAACGATTTGCCGGCCGATCCGCAGATCAGCCCAATGGTCGGACTGTGGAAAGGCGCGGCCAAGCCGATCGCGCTCGCGGGGATCGTGCTGACGGCACTCGCAGGGTTCTTCCATTACATCCGCGTCGGTCGCAACGAAACTCACGAGAGCGACGAGGAAGCCGCCGCGCGTGAGACGGAGAAAGCAAGTCATGAATGACATGACGAGGGACAGGCAGCCGCCTGCGATCGAACGCTACAACGCCAACGAGCGCACCAATCATTGGTTCGTCGTCATCGCTTTTCTGCTGACGGCCGTGTCGGGGTTGGCGCTGTTTCATCCAGCGCTGTTCTGGCTGAGCGCATTGCTCGGCGGCGGCACGTGGACGCGCATCCTGCACCCGTTCCTCGGACTGGTGATGGCTGCCGCGTTCGCATGGCTGGCCGCGACGATGTGGAAGTTCAACAAGATGGAACCGCGCGACTGGCAATGGCTGCGGAAATCCAAAGACGTCGTCGTGAACAAACACGAAGAGAGCGTGACGGATGTCGGTCGCTACAACGGCGGCCAGAAGTTGATGTTCATAACCCTGGTCGTGTGCGTGGCCGGCCTGCTGTTGTCCGGCATCGTCCTGTGGCGCGAATATTTCTCGATGTACTTTGCCGTCGGCGTCGTTCGCTTCGCCGCCGTCGTGCACGGGGTGTGCGCGTTCGTCCTGGTGTGCGCCATCGTTATCCACATTTATGCCGCCTTCTGGGTGAAAGGTTCGATCGACGCGATGACGCGTGGTACCGTGACGCCGGGCTGGGCATGGAAACATCACCGCACCTGGTTCCGGGAAAAGATTCATGCAACGCATCCTCGAACCCGGCCAGATTGAGGCGCTCGCTCAGCGAAGCATTCCCCGCTTGCGTCCTCCCGATAGGGAGCGCGTATTCGCGACCCGTGCTGCGCGCTTGAGACAACAAAGCGAGAACGGCGGCGTCGGGCATGCCATCGGTGAGTATCTACGACTGATGGCGCACCTTGCCGATGCTCAACAAGCAGCGCTCGCGAGCGTCGCCTCCATACAGCCCACCGCCGAACAAATAGCGCGTGCGCAAGAATTTTGCATGCCACTCGTTGCCGCAACCGGGTGGCGGCGCGAAGAGCGCTGGCGTGAGACATTGACCTCGATTTGTAATTCGCTCGCAGCACTGCCGGAGCTTCCGGCAGCGGCACGCGCCGTGTGTGATCGATTGCGCACGCTTCAGCCAGCCGAGATCGAAGTGCAAGCGGACGCGCTGTTAGCGACGCAGCTTGCCGGAGCCGACGTCGCCGCGGCTCCATTCATCATGGCAGCGTTGCAAGTTTACTGGGTGGATCTTGCCAGCCGCGTGCGCATCGACGACATGCACGAGCTCGACGTTCCCGGCGTATGCCCGACCTGTGGCACGCTGCCGGTCGCAAGCGTCGTGCGAACCGAAGCGCGATCGCAAGGATTCCGCTATCTCCACTGCGCGCTGTGTGCGACCGAATGGCACATGGTTCGCGTGAAATGCAGTCATTGCTACACGACCCAAGGTATCACCTATCAATCCATAGAAAACGGCCCGCGAGGTATTCGCGCCGAGTGCTGCGATACCTGCCGGACTTACCGCAAGATTCTGTATCAGGAAGAAGACGGCAATATCGAACCGGTGGCCGACGATCTTGCCAGCATCGGCCTCGACCTGCTGCTGAGCCAGGCCGGGTATCACCGCGCCAGCGGCAATCCGCTGCTGTGGAACCCATCCACGGAATAATTTTGCCTTCGGCACCCGACCGAAGCCTTTTCGGCGTTGCTCGACGCGCCCTCGCGCGCTCAGAATGCTGACTCTCCGAACTAACCGCCAACCGCCTTCAAGGACGCGCCTTGGCAGCACCGCTCGCTGAAATGCCGTGGGCGAACGCGGCAGACATCCCGTCCCTTGATCGCCTGCTGAATCGGCCGGCGCTGGGAGCGCTGTTGTCGCACCACGGGCGCTCGCAGGTCACAACACTTTTGCGCACGCATCTGAACGAGCTGCGCAGCCGTGCCGTCGCTGGCACCCTGGACCGCAGCGAGTTGAGCGACGAAGCGATCGTCCGCACACTCGAATCCGAGCTGACCAACCTTGCGCGCCCACACCTGCGCCCGGTGTTCAACCTGACCGGCACCGTGCTCCACACCAATCTCGGTCGTGCCCTACTGCCCGATGCTGCCGTTCAGGCCGTCGCACAAGCGCTGACCGCACCGGTCAATCTCGAATTCGACCTGGCATCAGGCAAGCGCGGCGACCGTGACGATGTCGTCGAGGATCTACTGCGTGAGCTGACCGGCGCCGAAGCCGCCACCGTCGTCAACAACAACGCTGCAGCTGTTCTATTACTACTCAGCGTGCTCGCAGGACGACGTGAAGTCGTGATCTCGCGCGGCGAATTGATCGAAATCGGCGGCGCATTCCGCATGCCCGACATCATGCGCCAGGCCGGCGCCAGGCTCGTCGAAGTCGGCACGACCAATCGCACGCACCTTGCCGACTATGAGCGAGCCATCGGGCCACGCACCGGGCTGCTCATGAAAGTGCACACGAGCAACTACGCGATCACCGGCTTTACTTCCGATGTTTCTATCGAACAGCTCGCGCCGCTCGCACGCACCCACAACGTTCCCGTTGCGGTCGATCTCGGCAGCGGCTCGCTCGTGGATCTAACGCAATGGCAATTGCCGAAAGAACCAACCGTGCGTGAAACGCTCGCGGCTGGCGCCGACCTCGTGAGCTTCAGCGGCGACAAATTACTCGGCGGCCCGCAGGCCGGCATCCTCGCCGGGCGCGCCGATCTGATCTCCAAGCTCAAGAAACATCCACTCAAGCGCGCGTTGAGGGTAGGCAAGCTGACGCTGGCCGCACTCGAAACGGTGCTGTCGCTTTACCGCTCGCCCGAGTTCTTGCCCGAACGCTTGACCACGCTGCGCCTCCTCACGCGCAGCGCTGCAGCCATGCAGACTCAGGCGACTCGATTGCAACCGCTCGTTCAACGTGCGGTGGGTGAAGCATATGAAGTCGCCGTGTCAGCGATGTCCAGTCAGATCGGCAGCGGCGCCCTGCCCGTCGACCAGTTGCCCAGCTATGGACTCGCCATCCGTGCAATCAAAAGCAAGCGCGGCAGTCTTGATCGGCTCGAAGCCGCATTGCGTGCTTTGCCACGATCCGTCATCGCGCGCATCGCCGACAAAACATTGTGGCTCGACCTGCGCTGTCTCGAAGCATCCGAGGAAGCGCAGTTCGCTCAGCAACTCGCCGAGCTGAAGCAGCCATGATCGTCGGCACCGCCGGGCACATCGACCACGGCAAGACGACGCTGATACGTGCACTCACCGGCGTCGATACCGATCGGTTGAAGGAAGAAAAAGAACGCGGCATCTCGATCGAGCTCGGCTATGCGTACACGCAACTCGACAACGGCGACGTCCTCGGATTCGTCGATGTGCCGGGCCACGAACGCCTGGTGCACACGATGGTCGCCGGCGCGTGTGGCATTGACTTCGCACTGCTCGTCGTAGCAGCCGACGACGGCGTGATGCCGCAGACTCGCGAACATCTCTCGATCCTGCAACTGCTCGGCATTTCCCGTGGCGCCGTGGCATTAACCAAAGTGGATCGTGCAAGTCGCGAACGTCTGCTCGACGTCGAACGGGAAATAAAACAATTCCTGGAGACGACTGCGCTACGCGACTCACCTAGCTTCGCAGTGAATGCGACTATCGCGGACGATCCCGGCACCACCGCACTTCGCCAGCATCTGCACGAAGCGGCTGTACACATGCAGGCCCGCCAGAACCACGGACTCTTCCGGCTGGCGGTGGATCGCGTCTTCACCCTGTCCGGTCACGGCACGATTGTCGCGGGAACGGTGTTCTCGGGACGAGTCCAAGCCGGCGACACAGTGCACGCGATGCCACGCAATCTTCCCGTCCGAGTGCGGAGCATTCATGCGCAAAATCGCCCCAGCGAGCGTGGCTGCGCCGGGCAACGCTGTGCACTCAATCTTGTTGGTGTCGACAAGAGCATGATCTCGCGTGGCGATTGGCTCGGCGATCCGCGGGTGCTGGTCGCGACCAAGCGAGTTGACGTGAGCATGCATTTGTTAGCAAGCAGTCAGCTGCAACTGGCCACTTGGTCGCCAGTCCATGTGCATATCGGCACGGCACACTGCCCTGCCCACTTGGTTCTGCTCGAATCCGAACAATTGGCAGCTGGTGAATCAGCCCGCGTCCAACTGGTCTTCGACACGCCTACATGCGCGCTCCCCGGCGATCGCTTCATCATCCGCGACTCGCGGGCGGCGCACACCATCGGCGGTGGCATAGTGCTGGACTCATCTGCTCCGTCACGCAGACGTCGTTCGAAGGAGCGGCTGAGCTATCTCGATGCCATCGAAAGAATGCTTGCCGGGGCCGGCTTGGAGCCGTTGTTGTCACACGCGCCTTATGGCGTGAGCATGACAGACATCGAACGATTGACCGGTCGCGCTGCTGCCAACGTAACCCTACCGGTCGCTGCAGTCGTCAAAGGCACGAGCCAGGAACGATTCGCCATTCTCGCCTCCACGTGGGCCTCGCTACGCGAATGCACTTTGACGGCCTTGCGGGATTTTCACACCGAGTTTGCCGATGAACCCGGCCCCGACAGCGGCAGACTGCGTCGCATGGCGCTGCCCGATTTGCCCGAGCCGCTATGGCAAGTGCTCATGGACGAGCTCACTCAACAACGTTCGCTGGTTCGTAACGGACCCTGGCTGCAACTACCGGAACATGTAACGACGCTGTCCGAAACGGATCAAGACCTCGCGCAGCAATTGCAATCGCTCATCCAACAAGGTCATCCTGAACCGCCCTGGGTTCGCGACCTGGCCACGGCGGTTCAACAACCTGAAGAACGCGTGCGACAGGTTCTGCGCAAGCAAGTTGCACAAGGCGCTGTTTGTCAGATCGTGCACGACCTGTTCTATGACAGCGACCGGGTCAGCTCGCTCGCCGGCGTCATGGCATCGCTCGCGCGAGAACACGGCGGCGTCAACGCGGCACGTTATCGAGACGCCATCGGGCTCGGGCGCAAGCGTACGATTCAGATCCTGGAGTTCTTCGATCGCATCGGTTACACACGTCGCATTCACGACGTGCACATCCTGCGCAAGAACAGCGGTTGGAATCTTCGGAAGGTACACGCACCCGGCGGTGCGGCTGGGCTTCAAACCCAGCAGGGGGCGTCAGACGCTTCCGGGTAGGTTCGACTCCTGCTGCCTTCCGCCACTTTGAGAGGGCTCTCGATGGCCGGCACACCGCGACTCACTTCGCTTTCGCACGGCGGCGGCTGCGGTTGCAAGATCGCGCCCGGCGTTCTTGCGACTTTGATCGAGCGTTCCGCTGCGACCACGCCGTTTGCTCAGCTGCTGGTCGGCACGGAAACATCCGACGACGCGGCCGTCTATGCCATCAACGACGATCAAGCGGTGATCGCGACCACCGATTTCTTCATGCCCATCGTCGACGATCCTTTCGACTTCGGACGCATCGCCGCGACCAATGCATTGAGCGATGTCTACGCGATGGGCGGCATGCCACTGTTCGCACTCGCCATCCTCGGGATGCCGATCAACGTTCTGCCCACGGAGGTCATTCGTGAGATTCTGCGCGGCGGCGAGGCGATTTGCGCGCAAGCCGGGATTCCCATTGCAGGCGGACATAGCATCGACTCGGTCGAGCCGATCTATGGTCTTGCTGCCATCGGGCTCGTGCATCCTCGCCATCTGAAGCGAAACTCTTCTGCTCGTGCCGGCGACGCACTGGTGCTGGGTAAGCCTATCGGTGTCGGTATTTTCTCGGCCGCGCTCAAGAAGGAACGGCTTGGCGAAGCGGACTATCGCACCATGATCGATACGACGACGCGGCTGAATATTCCGGGGGCGCATCTGGCGCATCTGCCGGGTGTGCACGCGATGACCGACGTGACCGGCTTCGGCGTGTTGGGACATCTGCTGGAGATGTGCCGTGGCGCTGGATTGAACGCTCGCGTGAAGATGTCACAAATACCGCTGCTAGATAATGCGTTCGCGCTGGCGGAGGCTGGCTGTGTGACTGGTGCGTCGGGGCGCAATTGGTCTTCGTATGGCGCGCATGTTCGGCTCGGCTCGGGGATTGGAAATATCGAGAGGGCGTTGTTGTGTGATCCGCAAACGTCCGGCGGCCTGCTGGTGGCTTGTGCGGACGATGCGGTACCCAGCGTGATTGAAGTGTTTCAGCGCTTCGGCTTCGAACGAGCCTCAGTCATTGGGCACATGAGCGCGTCCGTGCACGATGCTCCCGGGGTCGAGGTCGAGCCGTGAGGAAACTCATGGGACGCTCCACGCGTATCAGTGTGATCGTAATCTCAGCAATGCTGGGAGCCCTCCTCATGTCGAGCCGCGATTCCGACGGAGCAGACGACAAGCCATTGGCCGCCAGCTCGTTGCTGCAAGCTTTGCCGGCAGGCAAGCGTCCTCAAGCTCAGCTGCCCTTCGAATCCGACGAGCGCACGAACTTCAACTACGTCCCCATGAAGCGCGCGGGGATTCCGCTTGCTGATCTCGATACGAATCAAAAGTCATTGGTC
>Ga0247784_1000162_pt1 | contig 21087 bp, 36 predicted proteins | sample UWRJL169409R5_FD_179909 | JGI IMG/M metagenome (GOLD analysis project Ga0247784, IMG submission 179909) | Plant litter microbial communities from Arlington Agricultural Research Station in Wisconsin, United States - UWRJ-L169-409R-5 | ecosystem: Environmental > Terrestrial > Plant litter >...
TCAATCAGGACGCTGAGGTCCAGATTATCGCGTGGGCGGGGAATATGACCACCTCCGGCGCTCAGTTCCAGGGCCGCTGGGACAACAACTAAGGAGTTATTGGTCATGACCTTTAAGTTTGATTCTAGCTACATCGGCTACCCGCCCATTGAGAATGTGGTGCCGGTGCCGACCAATCCTCCCTTTGGTCTGCCGATCAGTCCGGGGTTCTTGGCGAGAGCCGAAGATCCGGTCTGGGGTCCCGGAGAATTTGTCTTCGGCCGTGCAGGCGCAGGCATTCGTCTGGCAGCACTGTGTCAGTCTCTTCCCGTCTGGGATGCGACCAATAAGGTCTTTACTTTCAACATGATTGAGAGTACGGCCACGGCGAATGCGAGCCGTCCGTATTACATCTACGTTGGAAATACGGCCCTTACGACTGGACAGTACGGCTGGTTCATGACAACCGGTCGGTATCCGGTCAACAGCACTTCGTCCATTGCTGCGGATACTCAGTTTTCGCACGGTGCGGGACAGGCTGTCGTAGCAGCCGCCACCACGGGCGTTGACGGAGGTATTGTAATCACTCCTGCGACTAATACGGTCGTGGCAGCGGCTATTTCGGGTACTCTGGGATCCAACCAGATCTTCCTGAGCAGCACGGCAGGCTTCTTCCCCGGTGTGTACCTTTCGGGTACCGGCGTTGGTACGAACGCTATCTGTACCTTCGTGGATCCTCTGGGTAAGTACATCTTGGCTTCGGTTGTGAATTCCGCGGCTGTCACGGGTAACGTCACTGCTACCTACAACAACGCGACAATTTTCTTCAACGTGGTTGAAACGAATCGTATGCACGGATCTGACGAAGCGTAATGACTGGCACTGATGTAGCATTAATCATCACCGCGGGCAGTGGCTTTGTCACTGCCCTAGGTGGATTATTCGTCTCAATCAGGAACGCCCGTAAGATAGAAGAAGTTCACAAGGCCACCAACTCCATGAAAGATGAGCTGGTGGCCTTGACTCGCAAGGATGGAATTGCTGAGGGTATAGCGCAAGAAAAGGCAAGGGAAGTCAAGTAATGCTGGTTCCTGGGATGACTTTCGGAGCAGGAGGTCGTGTCAATGCTACGATTGGTGCGACCACTGTTGCCACATCCCAGAATCAGGGCGGATTTGGATTCATTGGACCCAACCTAGCTATTGATACAGATGCACCAGCCGGAACTACCTTCGTCAAGGGGTTCCGGCTGAATGCGTCTGGAGCTCTGTATGGGACTACAGTCCAAGCTGCAGGCGATTCATGGGTTGAGGGTATAAGAATTTCTGCTCTAGGGCAGATCGTTTATGAAAGCGCTGACGCGGTCACTTTCACAAGCGGAAATCCAGTCACCGCAGCCGGTAATTTCGCCGTAAACTAGGAGAATACTGATGACTCTCGCACAGGCAGCCGCCCGCTTACAGGCTCAGGCAGCGGCAGTCGCTGTTGCCATGACTGTCAGTGGCGCAACTTCAACTGCCGAAGTTCAGGCTCTTGCCAAGATCATTTCGGTCATGGCTTTGTATCCCAGTGAGTCAATTACCATCATGGAGCGTGCGCTGAGCACCCCAATTGATACGAATGTTGTGATGTATTAAAACTAGATTGGAGCGACGATATGAGAATTGCAGAAGCAGATCTCGGGCTGACCTCTCAGGCCCTGGATAAGATGAATGGGGTTCGGACGAATCCAGACGATCGGCTGCGTATTCAGTTCATGATGTTCCCTGAGATTGACAAGGCGGCTACGGACCGGGAAGGTCGTCCCATCTATGCTGACAAAGAGTACATCACCATCATGGTTCCCGGAGACCGTGACGTTGTACATCGTGCCGTGTGGGAGAGGGACAAAGAGCGCTTCCCTCAGCAGTATGCTGCGTTCAAGAATAAGCAGAACCAGGATGCCGTCAGCGGGACACCGTTGAAGATGGTTCCTTGGCTTTCACTCGGCCAAGTCAAAGAACTTGAGTACTTCAATTGCTACACACTTGAGCAATTGGCTGCGATGCCTGATTCAACCTCTCAGAAGTTCATGCAGATCAATAAGCTGAAGCAGATGGCGAAAGACCATGTGCAGGCGGCGAAGGAAGCTGCACCCCTCACGGCCATGCGGGCTGAAATGGATGAGAAAGACAATCGCATTGCCACTCTTGAGAAGCAGATGGCTGAGCTTCTGAAGCGAGCCAAGGCTGCCGAGGCTGAGGTCGAGGCAGATTAATGGCCAGATACGAGACAGCGGGAGATATAATCAATGATGCTGCAGTTGAATGCGGCCTGACTTCTGTCGCTGACCCGTATTCGTCTGCCGACCCGGCATTTATCCAGCTCTGCCGTCTTATGACGACGGCAGGGCAGGAAATGCTAGCTCTTCACCAGTGGCAGAAGATGGTGAAGTCTTACACGATCACGGCGACGGTTCCTCCGGACACGGGAAATTACGACCTTCCGGAAGACTTCGCCTACATGATCGATCAAACCGGCTGGACTCCAACAAATGGAGGTAATGGACTCCCTCTTGGTGGTCCGTTGTCGGAGCAGGACTGGACCTATCTAGTAAATACGAATCTTGCTGCTTCACAAATCTATGTGAGCTTTAAGATCGCAGAGGGTCTCATTCAGCTTCTGCCGCAGCCCCCTGCCAACGGAACGATAGTCAACTTCGAGTACATCAGTCGCTGGTGGGTTGCAGAGCCGGCTACGACTATCCCTGCCAAGGATAGATGTGAGGCGTCGGACGACGTAGTTCTGTTTGAACCTGTGTTGATTAAGAAATTCCTTAAGCTTCGCTTCCTAGAAGCTAAGGGGTTTGATACTACGGCCGCAGCCGGACAGTTTCTTACCATGTTCCAGGCTTGGACCGGTAAGGATGTGAGTTCTCCTGTACTGAACATGGCGCGCTCAAGATTCTTCCCCTACCTCGGTTATCGCAACATACCAGAAACGAACTACGGGCTACCATAATGTCTTCGCTGTTCCCAGTCAGCGGGCCACGCGGACCGAGGAAAGCCCAGCTTCTTCAGCCCGTACCGCCTGAGCTAAAGTGCGTCCCCGTCCCACCCCCCATGGGTGGGATTAATGCCGTAGACGGTCTCTACGGCATGGCTTCTCGCTCCCCTGAAGACTCTATCTTCCAGTATAATCTTATTCCGGCACAGTACGGAACTAAGGTTCGTACTGGATACCAAGATTGGGCGACAGGGGTAGGCACTAATGGAATTCGTACTGTCATGCCCTACACGGGCACGTCATCCGCAGCTAACCGTCTGTGGGTCATGGCTAACAATGGGATTTATAATGTCTCTACCTCTGTAGCATCTCCTGTTGTCACGGTAACGTTTCCGGTAATAGACAGCGATTCTGGATATGGACAGTGGACGAACTACGCCACTGCGGCCGGACACTTCGGACTATATTGCGACGAAACAAATGGCTACTATGTCTATACCGAGACAGGAGCGACATGGGCTAAGGTCGCCATGGGCGGCGGAGCTACGCAGGTATCCAACGTAGATCCCGCCCTGTTTGTCATGCCGATTATCTACAAAGAGCGAGTCTGGTTTGTAGAGAGAGATTCTTCCCGTGCGTGGTATCTTCCCACGGGAGCTATCTTCGGCGCCGCTACTGTGTTCAATTTCGGTACTAAGTTCAAGAAAGGTGGCGTTCTTGTTGCGCTCTATAATTGGACCGTTGATGGAGGAGAAGGCACCAATGACTATCTCGTGGCCGTTAGTTCCGCCGGAGACGTCATTCTATACCTCGGAGACGACCCAGCTACCGCTTCAACGTTCACCCAGCAGGGTCAGTGGTACATTGGACCCCCTCCCGCTGGACGACGTGTCGGTGGCAGCTTTGGAGGTGAGCTCTATCTTCTTTCGACGTATGGCATTATTCCACTCACACGCCTCATTGCTGGCGCACTTATTCAACAGGACGACATTTATCTTTCAAGGAAGATAAATCCTCTAATAAACTATCAGATGACTCTGTCAAGACAGTCTCTTGGCTGGGAAGTCCGTCTTATATCTACAGAAAATCTTCTCCTATGCTCTGTACCTGCCCGCCTAGGATTCGAAGATATTCAATTCGTACAAGCCCTCAACTCAAAGGGCTGGGCTGTCTATAGAGACATCCCATACTTCACGGGGGATACTTGGGAGGGTCAGTTCTACATCGGTACGGCCGACAACCGCATCTTGATTCATACAGGAACTCAAGATGAGGTGGACCTCGACGGTGAGAATGGTGTCGCAATCAACTGGTCTGCGTTGTCCGTATTTCAAGAATATGGAGAGATCGGACGGTTTAAGATTACGCAGTTTATCCGTCCAGTCTTTGAAGCAGCGCAGGCTCCATCATACTCTGTGGAGGCTCGCTATGACTATAACCTTTCTGAAGTTCTACCCCCACCCGCTGCTTCAGTTGTTGGAGGTTCTGTATGGGATTCTGGAATTTGGGACTCTAGCCTTTGGGGTGGCGACCTTGTGGAGGTTGAGAAGCCTGTTGGTGGGTCTGGGATTGGGCGTAACATCGCTGTCGCGATTAACGGCAGCTCTTCTTCGCCTACGATCCTTATCCGTTACGACTTGATGTTCACTACAGGGGGTGTGCTATGATTCGTGCTGCATCCCCTGTTGAGATCGCATGGGTCTGTGGTAAACTGCCCCTCACGTTTAAACCCGACATGAGGGGCGTTTGCAATGACGGAGCAATGGTGGTATATGACGGATGGACGCCTAATGCTGTTCAAGTCCACATTTACTCTAAGGGGCCAACCTATCTACTTAGAAGAGATTTCCTGTTGGAAGTCTTTTCTTACGCCTTTCTTCAATGCGGAAAGGGACTTGTTTATACGGTTACACCTGCCAGCTCCACAGAATCCTTGGTGGTCAGCAAAGCCCTCGGATTTCGTGAGACTTTTCGTCAAGTCGATGGTTGGGACTCCGGTGTAGACATGGTTTACAAAGAAATGCGTCGCGATGAGTGTCGCTATTTGAGGATGCACTAATGGGATTCTTTAAGAGTCTTAAAAAGGTTTTCAATCCTGGTGGCGCTATCGTCAGCAAGGTTGTTGGAGATGGTGGCGACTACAAGGGTGTCCTTGACTATGCCATGAACGGACAAAAGCAGGCTGAGAAAAATCAGGCTGCTCAGAAGGCCGCTCAACAGAGTCAGTATACCCAGAAGCCGATGTTCTCACCCGATCCTGGTCTGAACCCTCAGGCCATGCAGCTCGGGTGGACCAACGGTGGATATCAGTACCATAATTCTCCTTTCAATGGTTCCCCACCCATCGGGGGACCGCCTATGTCTTTCGGAGGCGGGGGCGGACAGGGCTTGCCTCCCGGTCCGCAAGGTGGTAGTATGCCTCCCGCTGGAGCTCCGTTAGGTCAGCCCACCAAGCAGTTCAGAAACCCTGAACAAGAAGCTCTGATCGCTGGGTTGAGGAGAGTATGAGTAAGAATACTCCAGCAAGTCCTGATTATACAGGCGCCGCTCAGGCGCAAGCTAATTCGTCCAAAGAAGTGACGGAGCAGCAGACGTGGGCGAATCGTCCAACGATCAATACTCCCTTTGGCCAGCAGACTTGGGAGGTCAAGCCACAGTGGGACCCCTCTACTGGCCAATACCTGAACTCGTGGACCCAAAACACGAATTTAACCCCAGAGTCTCAATCTGCGCTGGATTCGCAAATGCGGATTCAGCAGGGAAAGTCTGGGTTAGCTGAGAGTATGCTCGGTCGGGCCGAGGGTGAATTCGGTCAGCCCATGAACTGGGACCAGTTCCAGCAGATGGCGGCAACGCCGCAGGCTGGACAGTTCGGACAGCAGGCCAACGTACCGAACTATAACCCTGAACAAATTCAACGAGGCCTAGACACATCTGGTCTACAGAATGTTGACCCTTCTCAGCGGTATGCGAAGAATGCTGAAGACGCTATCTACGGACAATGGTCTGGGCGGCAAGAGCCTCGCATGCAGCAAGAGCAGGAGCGTCTCCGTAATCAGCTCTACAATCAGGGTCTGAAGGAAGGAGATCAGGGATACAATGACGCCATGCAGCGTCTGTCCCAGGACCAAAATGATGCACGTACGCAGGCTCAGTATCAGGCCACGATTGGTTCGGGCCAAGAGGCTGAGCGGATGTACGGAATGGATATGGGTGCCCGGCAGCAGGGGTTCAATGAAGCTTCTGGACAGGGGGCTTTCGCTAACTCTGCTGCCCAGCAGGCGCTCCAGCAGCAGCTCGGCATAGGCTCGCAACAATTCAACCAGCAACAGGCGAATTCTCAGCAGGGAGATGCGCGGCAAAATCAGCAGTTCAACCAGCAGATGTCGTCAGCTGGGTACCAGAACCAGATGCGCCAGCAGCAGATTGCTGAGCAGATGCAGCAGAGAGGGTTTAGCCTGAATGAAATCAACGCAATTCTCAATGGGCAGCAAGTGTCTATGCCGAATATGCCGGGATTCAGCTCTGCTAATGCCTCACAAGCTACTCAATACAACAGCGCAGCCCAGAATCAAGGTCAATATAACCTTGACGCCTTTAGTGCTCAGCAGGCAGGACTTAATTCAGCTCTTTCCGGCGCTGGTTCCATGGCCATGATGTTCTCGGACCGTAGGTTGAAAGAAGATATTAAATTCATTACTCGCCATGACAACGGACTGGACATTTACGAGTACCGATACAAGTGGGATCCGCCCCGTATTCGCCGCTTAGGATTCATGGCAGACGAAGTAGAGAAGCTGTATCCAGATGCTGTAGTTACGACTAAGGCCGGCTACAAGATGGTGGACTATGGAAGACTTTGAAAACCTAGACCCTGAAGTCATCCAACAGCTGATGGAGCTGGGGATCATTGATCCCCAGATGGAGTCTCTTCAGGGCCAAATTAAGACAGCTCAGGACATTCGCGGCCGAGGTGCTCCAAAGGGAACGGATACTGGTCGTGTCTACGTGGCCGCCAATCCGCTTGAGCATCTGGCGTACGCCCTCAATGGCATCAAGGCTGGGAAGGACATTGATAAGGCGCGGATTGAACAGCAGAAACTCCTTGCTGACCAAGTTCGCGGCCGTAAGTCCTTCTTTGATGAATATCGTCGTAAGCCTGTAGTTCCCGGTATGCAGAATGACATTGACATGGGTTACTAATCCGTGGACAACCTATACGAATATCTGATCGGGGCCGCCCCATCAGAGAACAAGACGCAGAAAGAGATCGCTGCACAGCTTCGGCGTCGTCGCTCTTTTGGAGAACTTGGAGCCCTCACGGGTGATCGAGTTCTCCAACCTTTTGGTGCAGGACTTGTCAAGCAAGCGGATGCTCAGGCATCTGATCTTCAAGACATACGTCAGAAGGACACAGACAACGAGCAAACGAAGGTCTATCAGGACTCTCAAACCTCGCATATGAAGGAGATGGAGCGTCTGACCGAGCGGGGTCAGACGCTTGACCACATCTATCAAATGTTGATGGCGCAGGCTGCTGGACTTAAGGCAGAAAAGGCGGGCGCGAAGCCGTCAAAGTTAACTTACTCCGATAGGAACAAGCTCGAGCAGATGACTGGAATGATTCATTCTGCTGATGAAAGTATGGGCTCCTTTAAAGATGAGTATGCTCAGCGTCTTGGTCCTGGCCCCCAGAGTAAGCTGCCGAATTTCATGGCTTCTATCGGCGTGGGTACGAAGGGATCTGAAGAAGCGTCTAACTGGTGGTCAAAGTGGAACCTCATCTACTCCCTGCCACAGCGCAATGCGACCTTCGGTGCTACCTTGACGCCAACTGAGCGTCAGGCGTGGGCTGAGAGCGATATCAACCCTTCAATGGACCCCAAGGTTATCCGAGATCGTGCGGACAAGGTTGTGAAGATTCTTAGGCGAAAGGGTGCGATGATGAATCGTACTTATCGTTCACAGTTTGATCCGGAAGTAATTGACGATTATTCCCTCCCAGGAGAAGAGGAATTAGTAGGTAGTCCTCGCGGGCATGGTGGTTTGGCTCCCGTTTCCGCTCCCGGTACGGCGGGTAGTACGGCAGCGGCTGGGCCCAAGCGGATCAGGGTAGACCAGAATGGGGACCCAATTGGAAATTGAACTCCCGGATGGTACAGTTCTTGAGGCACCCGATGATGCTGATATAAAGTCAGTTGTTCGGGGGTATCGTCGTGCTCAGCTGAAAGCCTCAAACCCTGCCGAGTACGACCCCGAATCTCAGGACTTCAAAGACAAGTACGGTCCGGTTGGGAAGGCTCGCGGCACTCGCACGCAGCCTATTCGCGGTGTGGGCATGGTAGAACAGCCTGCGGATGACACTTTCACTGAGGGTGTCGGATCTGGCATGATGCGCATGACCAGAGGCCTTGGAAACTTGATGAATAAGGCAGCCGACCTTCATCCCATGACCAAGGCGATGGCCTTGAAGTTAGCGCCTGCCAGTATATCATCGGATGAAGCCATCCGCGAGCAAGACTCCGTAGACCAACCTCTTTCCGATACGGGAATGGGGAAGCTTGGTCAGGTAGTCGGGCAAACGGCGGTAGCCACAGGCGCTACGGGGCCACTCGGAGGCGCCAGCGGGCTTGCTCGAGGCGGTACAATGCTGGCCCGCACCCTTGCAGGCCCCACAGCCCGTGCGGGCATCGAGGGGGCTATTACGGGCGCTGGTGCGGCTGACCCAGATGAACAGGGCGAAGGCGCTGTTAAGGGAGCTGTTCTCGGAGCCACCATCAACAAGCTTTTGGGACTCGGTGGACGAGCTATTCGTGGCTTGGTTAAGAAGAGTGATGAGGCTAAGAATCTTGAGCAGAGTGCCGCGCAGCACGGGGAAGAGATCTTTGTGCCTATCTCACAGGCTGCCAGCGACACAGATATTCCCTCTCGCCTTGCGAAAACTCTGTATGCAGAGGGTTTGTCCTTCATTCCTGGGGTAAAGGGTCAGCTGACCCGACAGGCTGATGATGCAACAGCGGCCATTCGTGGAATTGCTCTTAAGGAAGCTACCCCGGATGGAGTCGTACTTCCTCCAAATGCGAATAGGAAGGTCGGTGCCGCGGTCAGAACTCTGAAGCAAGGGTTTGACGAGGCATACAACGATACGATCAAGCAGTACGCATTCAATGTGTCCCCTTCGTTCCGGGACGATCTTGAAGCGACCATTCGCTCTGAGATACCAAACATTGATGACACTACTCTTGCGAAAGTTATTGACACTGCCAATGAGCAGATGACTAGATTTTCATCTGGCAAGCCAGTCATTGACGGTGCCAATCTTCTGAATGTGAAAAATGAGCTTGGCCGCCTTGTTGGAGCTTCTCCGCGAGTTGAAAAGCCTGCGATGAGGGTTGCGCAAGAGCACATTGAAGATATCATAACTAATGAGCTATCGCAGGGTGGTTCTAAGCAGAATCTTCAGGACCTCGCTAAGTATGGAGATCTAACAGAACCATATCGTCATTTCGTAGGACTAAATAAGGCGGCCCGCGCGGCCCGCGCTAGAGAAGGAAACTTCACGATGGACCAGCTTGCGCGATCAGCCACTGACCCTGTACAATCCGAACTTGCGAATCAGGCAGGGGCCGTTCTACGAAATCCTGCAGCCGGAACCTCATTTACAGGTCGCGGGCTCCTTGGGGGAGCAGGTCTGGTGGGTACTGGAGTCACTATGGGCCCTCCGGCAGCGGCTGGACTCCTCATTGGCGGTAACGTTCTAGCGACGAAGACAATACAGAAGGCCCTTCTGGGGGACACTGCTGCTCAGCGCAGTATTGCCGAGCTGTTACAACAGAACCCACGGGCCGTTGAGAAGGTATCACAGGCGATGAGAGTTATTGCAGCGCAGCAAGCGGGAGAATCAGATGAGTGATCCAGTACGTACCATGAAGGCCATCATAGAGGCTCTTCGTATGAAGGGGCGAGACCCCGGTATCTATCGTGAGCCCGGACAGGTACCTCGCAGAGTTAACGGCCCGATGGACTTAGGTGACGCTCAGCAGACTGCTCAGTACAACCGGTACCGAAAAGTTCAAACAGGCGCGGGAGAAACTCCTGTATCTTATGAAGAGTGGCTTCGGCGCTAAGGTGATCCATGCCTCGTAATAGTAATGGCGATTACTCGTTACCAGCCGGCAATCCGGTAGTCACGGGAACTACAATTTCGTCCACTTGGGCGAATACGACTCTGGCTGACCTCGCCAATGCTATGACGGACTCTCTGTCTCGCAGTGGCGATGGATCCATGTTGGCCCCGTTGTTCTTGGATGACGGCGCCGTAGGTGCTCCGGCTCTTAGCTGGGGAAATGAGACTACCTCAGGTCTATACCGTGCGGGTGCGGGTGATTTCAGGTATTCTACGGCCGGCGTAGACCGAATTCAGATATTTTCTTCTGGACTTCGTACTATATCAGGGGCAGCGGCGACACCGTCTCACGGATTTATTACGGATCCGAACACTGGCATGTATCTTTTTGGTAGTGATGACGCTGTTATCGCTGCCGGAGGTACCGATGTTGCTCATTTTACGAGTAACGCGGGGGCAACTCCTCAATTTCGTGCCACAGATGGCGTAGTAGGAAATCCTGCAATTTCATTCAACGGAGATCCGGATACTGGATTTTATCGTCTGAGTGCCAATGCGTTTTCAGTCGCCGTTGGTGCAGTTGAGGCGACTCGTTGGTTTAATAACGCGGGTGTGGGGCAGACACTAGTTGCTGATGGTACATCTGCTATTCCAGGTATCGCCTTTAGCAATGACGCGGACACCGGAATGTATCTTGCGGGGGCGAACACCTTGGCGTTCTCTACCGCAGGGGTTCCACGACTCAATTTGAATCCTACCCGTCTTCTTAACGACCTTCCGATGTATGAACAAGACGGATCAGTAGGTGCGCCGGCCTATTCATTCACCAATGATACTGATACTGGACTACACCGTGCCGGGACGAATGATCTGTCTTTAATTGCAGGAGCAACTAGAGTTCTTGCTGTGGCTCCAACCGGAACGTACTCATTAGACGGCGGGGCGTCAATTCCTGCTTACTCATTTCTTTCTGATCCGGATACGGGAATATATAGGTCTACAGCTAATTTAATCGGTCTTGCAGCAGGCGGTGCGGGACGATTATTTGTCGGTACACAGGGTGCCGGATTTATAGATGGCGCAGCAGCTACTCCGTCTCACTACTTTGACGCGGACACTAACACTGGTCTCTACCGAGCTGGTTCAGATGATCTAACAATCACAGCGGGCGGGGTAGACATAGCTCACTTTACCAGTAATGCAGGATCTGTTCCTCAGGCTAGGTTCGTGAACGGTGCTCTGGCGAATCCGAGCATTGCCTTCCACAGCAACCCTGACACAGGACTGTATCTGCCGGGCTCAGGCATTACGATGGTGTATGACGGGACAGCGTTCCTCCAGGGCACTGACACGGCCTTGACTATTGGAGCGAATTCTGGATATAGCCTACAGTTCCTCAGCATTACCTCAGGAACTGCTAATACTGGAGCTTCTGGCGCTGCGCCCGCACAGGTCGCAGGCTATCTGGCTGTTTTGATTAATGGTACGAATAGAAAAATTCCATACTACGCGAACTAAGAAAGAGAGCGACGACATGCAACTGAAAATTGACGGCAATAAGAAGATTGAATTCACCGCCAAGGGCATCTCTTATATCTTGGACGCCTTGGCGCTGCGTCCCTTTGCTGAAGTGAATGGGCTGATTAACGATATTATTAATCAGTTGAAGGCTCAAGAGAAGCCACAGGAAGTAGGTGACAACGATGGACCCAAGCTCGATTGATCTCGTAAAACTGCTGCAGGCAGGAGGGACGCCAGCACTAGCGATCGTAGGATTTCTTCTTTGGAAGGTGTCTCAACAGATCACAGAATTAAGGACTTCGGTAGATACTTTGGTGAACACTATGCTCCGGCTTGTTCCGGGCTTGAAAGAGAGGGATAAATGAAATCTGTAATTCTGGTTGGTATGGCTGTGGTTACGTTCGCGGGCTGCTCCTTAATCGCCCCCAAGGTGGGGCCTGAGGTGGCGAAGGCTGTGAATCGGTACTGTGGTGAGCCGTACGAGTCACGACTTTACCTTCGTACAGAAGTAAACCAGTTGATCACCCCCAACACAATCAAAGTTACATGTCAAGGAGACCCTCAGTGACCAAATTTTTGAAAGAAATCTGTCGGGAAATGCTGGTTCGCAGACGGATCCTGCAGGAAGAGAAAGAAGCTCTTCTTAAAGCCAGCATCAGGATCAAGGAAATTGATACCGAGTTGGCTGAGATTGACCGTGAGTACACAGCCATGGATAAGAAAATTCCTAAGGAAGAGGAGGAAGAATGATCACCACTCTTCTGTATATATTTCTCCTACTCGCTGCAGTGGGGGTGGTTCTCTGGGGTATTCAACAGATCCCAGGAATCCCCTCCATTGTTAAGATCATTGTGATCGTGTTGGTCTGTCTAATCGTGATTGCTTTCGCTGCCAACTACGTCACAGGTCACGGGTTCAGTGCACCATGACTTTAGGAGAGAAGCAACGGCTTTTCACTCGCTTGGTAGGCATACTGATTGAGTATGCCTACCAGCAAGGGTATGAGCTAACTTTCGGGGAAGCGGTAAGGAAGCCAGCTCAAGCTGCCGCGAATGAAGCCAGCGGTAAAGGGATCCGCAACAGTCTCCACATACTCGGGTTGGCCGTTGACTTCAACCTTTTTAAAGATAACAGGTACCTGACCTTCAGTGAAGATCACAAGCCTCTCGGTCTGTTCTGGAAAAACCTCCATCCTCTCTGTAGATGGGGAGGTGATTTCCGGGACGCCGAAGGGAGGCCTAAGCCTGATGGTAATCATTATAGCCTCGAACATGAAGGTGTAAAATGACAAAGAAAATGAAATGGGCAATTGCCCTGAGCGTAGCCGCCCTCCTAATTTGTTTCGTTGGAATAGCCAATGCGCAGACGGTAGCCAAGCCTGTCCGTATTACTTGGAAGTTGCCAACAGCATACGATGATGGTTCTGCTCTAGCTGCTGCGGATATCACTAAGGTGCAGGCGTACATCGGCGTCGGGCCCATAGCAGACAATGCCACGGTGGCCCCCACGGTGGAGGTAGGCCCTACGGCCCAGCCCTTGCTCCGCACGGTCACAGTTCCCGCGGGCGGAACGGTGTACGTACGGCTCCGTGCGTGTGTGGGGACCAACTGTAGCGTGCTCTCGCCGCAAGTGACGTTGGCGGTGCCTACTCCTAAGCCCGGCCCGCCCACTGACCTCACCATAGAGCTGGTAATCACGTAGGTACGGCTAAGCTTAGGCGATCGAGAGCGTGTAGAGTGGGGTTGGTGGCTAGCCAACCCCACGCTGGGGGCCTCGACCTAAGCGATCTTTTTGGCTGCTTCAGCCTCTTCCTTATCCAGCATGTCGAGGAAGTCACCCATCACCCGCCCGCGTAGCCCCGGTGTACGCTGTGACAGGGTTAGCATGATGGCGTCAGCCTTCTTCTTTCCAAATACGGCCGCCATCAAGTCCGGGTTGAACAGCATGGTGTCTTCGGAAGGGATCTCCACCGGCACACCGTCGTCAATGTACACGATGTGATGGGCGCACATCACCTGCACGTCTGGGTTTATGGCCCGCTGTAGGAACCGCTCGATCCAGACACGGTCGTCCATATTGCGCTGGTCTTCCACCAACAGGAAATTGTAGAATTTCGGCATAATCACTTTTCTCCACTTAAAGTTCTGAGCGCAAGCTCTACCAAGAGGATCGCTCTGCTCCTCTTCATCTTACCTGCTTCAAGGTTCCTTTCAAAGTCTTGCATTGCGTGAGTGAGGTACACGATGGCATCCAATGTCCCGGGACCTAGGGCCGCCTTGCTTTCTCGCTTGGCGGCTAGGGTCGCCAGTCTCTTAGCGATGGTTTCGGGTGACTGCTTCCTGCCGTACAAGGGGTGTCTCTTATCCTTTGGCTTCTTCTCACCCTTGTGGTATGTCATGTTACGAGACGCCATGTGTCGTCCCTTATTCCAGGGCTTCCTACCCTTGTTCCCGTGAGTGGTAGGCTCAGCAGCGCCGTTACCTTCCGACATGACCCGTCCCCCACAGCCAGTTCTTGAAGTTTTCCTCTGCTTCCTGCAGAGTACGGGTTTCGCCCTCTAGGGGGCGGTCAGGGCTATCCAACCACTCCTCTACCTTGTCGTAAAGGTACTTACGGACTTCATTACGAGTGGGTGGAACGTCATTTTTTGGCATCTTTTAATTCCTTCTTGTACTCACGTTTAACAAACTGTCCCAGTTTCGTAGGACTGATAAATTCAGCCATGGTTTCGTTGGACAAAGCCAACTTACGCCGACGTTCAATTCGGTGAGCTGGGGATTTACCGGTCCAATACTTGTATCTCTGCCGACATTGGGGACAGGCTTCGTATTGACTGAGAGCGCCTACTACACGAATGCAGTTTTCGTAGATACACTTTGGCATGATTATCACCTTTCATAAGATAAGGCCGTCTCGTGGACCAACGTCGGTGCCTCACACCTCTTCCGAAAGAGTTCTTGGTGACCCCGGCCCTGTGGGCGATAGAATCGCCCGATACAGGAGGGTAGGCCGGGCCGTCGCGGGCTGACGGTTCGATGGTCCCCTCCTGGTGCTCATTTATTCTTCAGAAAAGAGGGTCATCGCAATCTTATATGCCACCCTTCGCTTTGCCGCTCGGGTTAGGCGGACTTCCAGCAGGCGCAGTTCCCTGGAGTTCAATATACTTGTCAAGGAAGTGTCGCGCTTTGTGGAGGTCTTCAGTTCCGTTCTTAAGACGCCATCTTTCAACATACTTTGTGATTTGACCCTGGAAGTAGTCGAGGCCAAGTCGGTGGACTCGGTCCCAATGCTCTTCTCCTCCCGTTTTGTAGTGTGTTCCACCGATCTGCGTCTCATTCGCCGTGCCCATTTGGCACCCCCATAGTATACGGTTAGAAATTGCCTGGAGCTACCTGGAAGACTGTGTAGCCCAAGCTCCGCCATGCGTCTACGACGCGTTGCCTATCCTCCATTACGAAGAGTGTAGTGCTCGGTCTCCAGTTATTCGCAGCCGCCATCAAGGGCTTCATCTTATCATCATCTGTGCGATTGTCAATAGGCCTCATGACGAGTGTGTGGTAGGGGACAGCATACTTTCTTAGCCAGTTTTCTGTCTCTGCACGAGTACTTTCACTCCTACCTGTCAGGAGTCGTATGTTATATCCTTCATCCCAGAAGGCTTGAATAACTCTGATGACAGCATCAACCGGAGCATCTCCTCCGCAGGCTGCGAAGTATGAGTCCCAGTCTCTTTTCAGACCACAAACACATTCTGCTTCTGGGGCCGAACAAAATTCTTTGTGCTTCGGATGAAGAAAATGCGCCCGGTGAGAGTCATTCGCAATTGTTCCGTCTAGGTCGCATATGATAGTATCTTTCGTTCTGTCCATTGCTTGCACGCAAGCCTCCAGTCTGTCGCCTTAATACGATCGATAAACATGTAAGAATCATCAAATCTCTTATCTACTCTGGCCTCCCACGCTTGCAACATCGGCACGGCTACTGTCTTTATCCACACGGTTTTGTAGTCGGTGTAGCCAAGCCCTAGCTTGACAAACGCCTCGCAATCTTCAAATAGCTCTTCTACCTTTTCAGGCTCCTGAATCAACGGATAGTAGTCTACTGCTCTTCTCTTATACGGGTCCATTCTAATGGGGCCGCCCATAAACTTAGTCACATCAGGCCTGTCCTTGTATACGTGGAGGTTATTGGAGAATACACGATAAATTCCAACCTCCATGTTCGCCCCGTAGGCTACAAGCTCATGGAGATAAGTCATATGAACGACATTGGCACCGAGACATCCCCACAGGAGGTCATTGGAGCGATTACATACCGTCATATCTAGAGTGAACAAGTCGTGATTGTCCTCAGCTCTGGCCCTGAAGTATATGTGAGTGTTACAGGGTCTGTCCTTCACTGAGGCGCCTAAATCCTCTGCTGGGTCCCACATAGAAAGGACTACCTGCCGGCTTTCGGGGTCTTTCCTCAGCAGCGCACAGGCAACCTGGATCTGATCCATCAAAAACCTTGGCCCAATCTCTGTGGGATGAAAGTGATCCCTCCAGCGTTTTCCGTAGGCTCCATGTACAATACCATCGGCCTCCGCATAGTTCACATACGTACGGTTGAATTTTGAGGGGAACCCAACGTGGTTGTCCCCGGCCAGCATCCATATAGTCTCCATCACGTGAAAGAATGGGTTTGCATCCCTTTCTGGGTCAAACAACACCCTCTGCAAGGGACTTCTCAAAGTGACCACTGTTGGTTCAGGAATTGTGAGCACCTTCCCATTTCGGGAATTCTCCTCAACTCCATTGAGTTTCATTGCCCAATAAGACTCTACGTAGAGTCCAGGGACGTTTCTACTTTTGATCTCAATCATTGTCCTTCTCCTAGGTCACCATGGACCCTTTGGATCATAGCCAGCGATGGGTACGATGTCCCTATACTGTCTCTTCCTAGAAGTTCTAGAGTACATCTCTTCTTTGTATCTTCTCCATGCCTCGGTAAATTTGCTCACTTCATACAGGGCGGTGGGCCGACCGACCCCGCCAGCAGAGCGGAAGCTAGTGGGCTGTCCAAATAATGAAGAATAAGTCCGTACGGCTGTCCTCAGAGTAGCCACTGGCACGCCAAATTGATCCGCTAGTTGAGGTAGATTACACTCCATTATACCCTCTCTTTGATCGTCCGCTACCGGTCTTAACTCGCATGTATTTGTCAAACTCACATAGACAATTCTGTAGATCTTGATTGTCTACAGGTGGTACTCCTTCTGGCCAATGTTCATCAACTTCTTTACGAATCACTGCAAAGTCTCTCTGAAAGTTTATTGGATAGTTGGCGCTTGGTGAGTCACTGAAATACCACTTCACCCCCCTCAAGCTCCCCGGTCCAGGTCGTACGAATTCCTTCTTGTCATGCGCCAGAGATAAGGGATGCCCCAGAGTGTTCTTCAGGTCAGCTACGATCTGCGCGCCAAGGAATGACCCAATTCCCTCGATCTCCTCGAGCGCCGCGCAGGCGTACCCGCAGTACGCGCCCCGGCACTGCCGCCGCAGGTGCTCGAGGCGCTCGTATACGGCCCCAAGCACGTTCTCGCATAGGTACTGCGCCTTGGGCATTTTAATCCCATGAGTCGTAATGACGTAGGCATTTCCCCAGATCTTCCCGTACTCAGCCATGCGCATCAGATCATTTCGGAGGCTCACCGGGTTGTGTTCTCTTAGGTACCCCACACGCCTCAGAGTATCAGGCCAATTAAGAAACCTACTGAGAACGATGTTATACTCAAATAGATCGTCACCCACGTGGGGTGAGTAGTAATTACGGATCCATTGGGTAACTTTATCGTTTTCGCGGTGAACATTGCAGAAGTAAGTTCTCTGAAAGACAGGGTCGTTACTCCACGGCTTTGGCTTCCCTGCCTCCTTCGAGAGGTAGATCCAGTAGCGTTCGCGGATCCAGTACAAAAGGCTTTCTTGTGGTGTCATTTGGACACTTCCCTATCCGGACTGTCACACAACCCTCTAGTATAGTCAACGCCAGCAGCATACAGAGCCTTCCACTGACACGTATAGTCATACCTCACTCCTTTCTCGTTGGCAAGCCATTTATCCTTGGTGACGCGCTCCACCACCTTGACGTATCCTGGAAAACGCTCTGCAAGATACTCAACAGCCCCCCGCTGCATATCAGGTGTACGATAAACAGAGCACCCCCCAGGAGCTTGGCATGGCCCGTGGTCCTGGAAGTAAGTAGTAAGAATTGCATTAGGCTGACCGCGACTAAGGAGTGTGCAATTAAGAACCACGTCAGCCAATATGGGGAACTGGTCAACTTTGACATGGCCGACTTTAGCACGATTAATCCCCTGCATACAGATAATACGCCCGTTTACAACGAAAGGAACCTTCGCATTTTGCCCCATCTGCCTTGGGTGTACACCTACGAGAGCATATTCGTCAAGCATAGACTCTATTTGCTCAAACATCTCGGGCATACTGTCTGCCGTCTTAATGCTTATCAGTCTGCGTAAGCTATCTCTTTGACTAAACACTAGATCATCATCCATGATCAGGCATTTGGGGTTCACCTCATATTTGACATTCTTATCTGGCAACCCGTCCATAATCCACTGAAATTTCTGGCTGTAGTTGGTGACGTGCTTCGAAGCCTCTATAATACAGGCAGGATCATAGTACTCCGCGTAGTCCTGCAATTCTTCTTGCCCGACAACTATGTGAACTCTTTCCCTCCAACTTTCGGGGATCCACTTCAGTGTATTCACCTTGCCCGCGCGCCCGCGCGACATAATGTAGATATTCATGACAGGACTATATCCTCTAAGAACTCAACCAGCTTAATGAGTTCCTTTGGGTTTAGAGACAGAACTACCTCTCCACTGACGGTGCAGAAGCGTATGCCTCTGTGACCTTCTATCTCTTCCACGCGAAGGTTTTCATTTAGCCCCTTTGGTGGGATATTCATCATTCTTCTCCTTCTTTTCTCTTGGGGGACAGCGCACCTTTAGTCCCAGCCTCGCTAGCAAGGGAATGGTTGACTGAGAAGGTTCTCTTCTCTGGGGCTACGGACCGTCCACCCTTCCTGCCCGCGTCGGCGGCTAGTGCGGGGTCTTTGCTGAAGGACCTATTGGAGGGATGTACGGAAGAACCTCCCTTCTTCCCTGCCTTGGACGCAAGGTCTTTATCCTTGCTGAAGCTTCTTTGCTCGGGCTTTACGGCCTTCCCTCCCATACGAGAAATCTCACTACGCCGCTCCTTGGACATTCCTGCAAACCCTTTACCTGACATATAATCTCCACTCCACTGGATCAGTGGAAAGTTAAACTCTAGTTGGGATCCTTTGATGGTAGTTCTCCATACACTTCTTTCACTTGATCACTCTGCCGGCCGTACGTATCTATGAGCCAGCGAAGGAATAAGTGGGCCAATGGAGGATCTTTCCGGTGCATGTCATCAAACATGTTTTTGAGATCAACCACGCTACACCTCAGTTATAAAGTCAAGCAACGCCTCAGCCTCCTTACGGACGATGGGGTTCCTAATCAATGAAATAGTTTCTACCGCGGACTCCATGTGCGTCTTGGCAACCTTCACATGCTCCCGCACGTTTTTCAACAGAGTCCTGTCGTCGGCCAGCGCTACGAAGTCATTCATAAGAAATGTCCTGCTCCCATTGATCTTATATTTCTAACAAGTTCCAGAGCCGGGAGTAGGCGTTTAGTCTTATTTCCGACTCTACGACCGCAGGCGTCTTTCCCTCGGTAAATCATGTTGATGGCGTTTGTTAGATGCGAGTCAGTCATTTCTGTTATTTTCATGACTCTACCGTCTTGGCATCTCCACATCGGTAAATACATCGTCTTATTCCCCTTCGAAAAATCAACGGGCCTCCACATAGGGAGGCCCGTACGGCACCGCTAGTGTACCAGTTACGCGCTCGGAGGTGTGTCCGCAGCCTTGGGAGCCTCTTCTACCTTCTTGGGTGCAGGGTCAGTTCCACCGCTCAGAGTGATGTAACCTTCCTGTGCAAAGAAGCGAACCCAGCCGCGCGGAGGGTCCTTCGGATTCTCCTTGTTGGCGTCCGTAAATTCACTGACCTTCTTGCCGTTGTAAGCGGAGATCTTATCATACCACGCCTTGCGATGACCGCGCAGCTTGGTCACGTCCTTGTCAGCGGTCAGCGCGATCGTGGCATCCGCTCGGTAACCGTAGTCCTGCCGCGGAGCACGCGGGGCCTTCGGTGCATTCGGATCCGCTTCAGGCTTGGGGGCCTTCGGCTCCTTGGGAACCTTGGCAACCTTGTCCACTTTGGTGCCGTCAGTGTTTACTACCTTCGGCGTCTTCGGCGTCTTACCAGTCGGGGGCGTCAGATCGGGAATTGCGTTCATTTTCTTACTTTCCTTCATAATGTTGTAGCCTAGCTGACCTTTCGGGTCAGTAATTGCGAGTGTACCATGTCCGGTCTGTTAATGCAAGGGGGCGGAGCGGATCGTAAACACTTGTTTACTCGGCCCCATGCCCCCTATGTTCAAATTCTTTGGTGCGTCGGCCATAAATACGTCTGGCACTACCGTCAGCTTCATAGCTCTTCCTTGCACATAATCCGTATTGTAGACACGTAAATAATTAGATCCTGGTGCGGTGTATCCACATGCCCATGTCGGTTTATCTTCTGCCTTCTGCCAGATAATAATATCGTGGCCGCAAGCTTCTGGCACCTTTTTAGTCTTCACCATAGTTTTCTCGTCTATGGGCCGCCAAGCCCTTCAAGAACCCCTGCTGCGTCCTATCCTTATCTTCTAAAACCTCCATTACCTCCTCGTCTTTGGTGTCTTTGGCAACGATATGGTATATGAAGACATGATCAGACTCCTGCCCCTGTCTATATACACGGGCATTAGCCTGATCATAAAGCTCAAGATCCCAAGTAATGCCAAACCAAATGACGTGATGGCACGCCCCTTGGAGGTTAAGACCATGCCCCATACTTCGTGGATGTCCGAGCAGTACAGGTATGTTCCCGGCATTGAATCGAAAAACAATATCTTCAAGCGGCTGTCTACCAATTCCTCCGTGGAGAACCGGCACATCACCAAGACGGGATAGGATTCTGTCCCTATCGTGGTGGAACTCATATAGAACCAGCGCCGGTCCCTGAATTTCTTGGAGTAAAGACTCCAACGCATCCAATTTGGCATCATGCAACTCTATCCAGGTGTGGTCTTCTCGGTATAGGGCACCGTTGGCTACCTGCCGTAGCTTACCACCAACGATTGCTGCATTATTCCCGACCAGCTCTTCGCCGTTCCAGTTCGTTAAGAAGTCTCTGTCCAGCTCTGTGTAGAGCTTCCTCGCTGAGGCAGGTAAGATCGCCTCCTTCCGCAATAGTACCAACTGCGGCATCTGCAGATAGTCTTCCGCGCTCATCTGCAGAACTAGCGGGCTTATCCGTTCTATAATTCGTGGCCA